>CEAA01048591.1_pt1 | contig 113323 bp, 101 predicted proteins | sample 557551 | NCBI WGS metagenome assembly CEAA01 (sample SAMEA3182115, study PRJEB8094) | gut metagenome | biome: human; feature: gut; material: Stool; isolation source: human stools | place: Canada | collected 2013-06-11
ACTGTCAGAAAGCAGATCGGCAAGACAACCTATATCGTCCGTGTCCATTTCAGCCAGACCGCAAAAGAGACGATGGAGGACAAAATCAAGCGTCTGCTCCGTGAGGAGGTGCGGAAAATGTAACTTATTTTTGAATTTGATAAAAAAGTCCTTGACAACTCGCATCCGGCAAGACCGCAAAATCAATCCTTATTTCCTGCGGTTCTCGGCTGGCCCCCTTTGACATCCCCCAGCTCCGGGAGATCATGAGCTATGACGAACTGGAGCTTGACCGCATCGGGGATCGGAAAACGGCGGTTTTCTTCACGATTTCCGACACAACCCCGACTTATAACTTCATTGTGGCCCTGGCCTTTTCGCAGATGTTCAATCTTCTGTGTGAACGGGCGGACAATGTTCACGGGGGCCGCCTGCCCCATCATGTGCGGGTGCTGTGGGACGAGGCGGCGAACACGGGGCAGGTGCCCTCGCTGGAGAAACTTGTCGCCGTTATTCGTTCCCGCGAGGTGAGTCTGTGCCTGTTCTACCAGCAGTACGCGCAGTGCAAGGCCATTTACAAAGACAACGCGGAAACGATCCTGGGTAACATGGACAGCGTGATCTTCCTGGGCGGCCGGGAAAGCTCCACCATCAAGGAAATTTCCGAGAACTGGCTGGGAAAGGCCACGATCTCCATGCAGACCGAGGGCCGCTCCCGTGGGCAGTCGGAAAGCTATAACCAGAACACCCAGCGGCTGGGCCGGGAACTGATGACACCCAGCGAGCTGGCTACCATGCCGGGCGACAAGTGCATTCTACAGTTGCGGGGCCTGCCCCCGTTCTTTTCGTCCAAATACGATTTGAAACAGCATCCCAATTACAAGTACACGGCTGAGGCCGATAAAAAGAAGAACGCCTTTGACCTGGATAAGCTCATCAACCGCCGCAGGCGGCCTGGGCTTAACGAGGCTTGTGAGGTGTACGAGGTAGACGTATCCGAAGCGGGGCCCGTAAGCGAGGACGAGGACATCCTCAACTATGACGACATCGACGATCCAGACGCCTTTGCATAAATGGACTTTGGGACAAAGTGTCCCGAAGCTGTAACCTGCCGCCAGTGATGGCGGCTTTTTTCATGGCCGGGGAACACCCGGAGAAATGGAGGCTATATGCAGTTCTTTTCTTCCGCTATTGATACTTTGCAGACGCTTGTTGTGGCTCTCGGCGCTGGCCTGGGCGTGTGGGGCGTTGTCAACCTCCTGGAAGGTTATGGTTCCGACAATCCAGGTTCCAAAAGCCAGGGTATGAAGCAGCTCATGGCGGGCGGCGGCATCATCCTGCTGGGTACTACCTTGATCCCTCTGCTGAGTGGCCTGTTTTAAGGTAACGGCTTATGGGATTTCTCACCGACTGGCTGACCGACTGGCTCAAAAGCCTGCTCATTGAAGGCATTTTAGGCAATCTGAGCGGCCTGTTTGATACGGTAAACGCCCGAGTCGGGGAGATTGCGGGAGAGGTGGGAACAACTCCGGCGGCATGGAACGCCGGAGTTTTCTCCCTCATTCGCCAGATTTCCGAAACGGTAATTTTACCGATTGCCGGGTTAGTCCTAACCTATGTGGCGGTGTACGAGCTCATTCAAATGCTCATTGACCGCAATAACTTACACGACATCGACACTTGGATGTTTTTCAAGTGGATTTTCAAAACGGCGGCGGCCATCCTTATCCTCTCCAACACATTCAATATCGTCAACGCGATTTTTGATGTGTCGCAGAGCGTGATTGCAAGCTCGGCGGGGGTGATCCAGGGCTCCACAGACATTTCGCCGGATATGCTGGCGGATTTGGAGGCCACGCTGGAAACAATGGGGCTGGGCTCCCTATTGGGGCTGTGGCTCCAGTCGATCTTTATCGGCTTTACCATGACTGCGCTGAATATCGTGATTTTCGTTCTGATTTATGGCCGTATGCTGGAAATATATATGCTGACCAGTTTAGCGCCCATCCCGGTGGCTACCCTGTCCAACAGGGAAATGGGGAGCATGGGGCAGAATTATCTGAAGTCCCTGTTCGCCATCGGTTTCCAGGGACTTTTGATCCTGCTGTGCGTGGGCATCTATGCGGTGCTCATTCAAGGGATCGCCACAGGCGGAGATCCCATCGGCGCAATATGGGGAGCCGTGGGCTATACGGTTTTGCTCTGCTTTATGCTGTTCAAAACCGGGACGATTTCAAAGAGCATCTTTGGCGCTCATTAAGGAAAGGGGTGTTATATGCCGAGAAGATATGGGCCCGATGGGACGCGCCTGTGGTACGGAAAAGCGCCGGAGGATTTTAACGAGGCGGATGTTGCCCGCTTTATGGCGGAAACGGAGGCCGTTTTACAAAAGCGGGAATTGCTGGGCGGCAGGAATGACGCAAAGACGATTGCCCAGCAGTTAGCCGAAGGGCGGGCGCAGGCCGCCCGTGAAAACGCCGCCCGCCCTGTCCCGTCGAAGGGCAAGGAGGCAAGGGATGACCGATAAGGCGGCTTTGGGACAAAGTGTCCCGAAGTCCCCGGACTGCCCGGAGGGGCTGTTTCTGATGGACGGCATCGAGGGCCTGCGTTCCCTCCCCCGCCATTCGGTGGATATGCTCTTGACCGATCCGCCCTACGGCACTACCCGCAACTTTTGGGATGTGCCGTTGCCGCTCCCGGAATTATGGGAGGCGGTGAAATGGGCGGTCAAGCCGGAGGGCGCGGTGCTGTTCTTTGCTCAATGCCCCTATGACAAGGTGCTGGGAGCCTCCAATCTTTCCATGCTCCGCTATGAGTGGATCTGGTACAAGGAGCGCGGGACGGGATTTCTCAATGCAAACCGGGCTCCGCTGAAAAAGTCGGAGAATATTTTGGTGTTCTATCAAAAAGCCCCGCTTTACAATCCGCAGTTTACTTACGGCAAGCCGTACAGCCGCGTCCATGCCCGCAGCGGCACCAGCCCGAACTATGGAAAATTCGAGCGGCAGAGCTCCGAGTCCAGCGATGGGCGGCGCTATCCGGGAAATGTGCTGTTTGTCCCCACGGTAACAGGCGGCATCCACCCCACGCAAAAGCCCGTGGAGCTGTGTGAGTATTTCATCAAGACCTACACCCGGCCCGGCGAGCTGGTGGCCGACATCTGCGCGGGCTCCGGCACAACCGCCGTTGCCGCCCTCAATGCAGGCCGCCGCTTCGTCTGCTTTGAAACGGCTCCGGCCTTTTACGCCGCCGCCAGTGAGCGCATCCGCGTGGCGCGCTCGGCGGTGGAAGCCGGGGAGAAAGGAGTGTAACTATCGGGAAATATTCTGTGATCTACGCCGATCCCCCCTGGCGGTATGCTCAAAAGGGCTTGCAGGGGGCGGCGGAAAAACACTACCCCACAATGGGGATTGACGAGTTATGCACGCTCCCGGTGGCGGATTTGGCCGCCCCGGACAGCGTGCTTTTTTTGTGGGCTACGTTCCCGCAGCTCCCGGAGGCCCTGCGGCTCATCAAGGCGTGGGGCTTTCAGTATAAGTCCGTGGCTTTCGTCTGGCTGAAGAAAAACCGGAAGGCTGATAGCTGGTTTTACGGCCTAGGCTTTTGGACGAGGGGAAATGCGGAGGTCTGCCTGCTGGCAACAAAAGGGCATCCGAAGCGGCAGGCGGCCAATATCCACCAGTTTATCATTTCCCCCATTGAAGCCCACAGCAAAAAGCCGGACGAGACCCGGGAAAAGATTGTTGCCCTTATGGGCGATCTGCCCCGGGTGGAGCTGTTCGCAAGACAGACGCCGCCCGGCTGGGATGTGTGGGGAAATGAGGTGGAAAGCACCGTCCCGGACTTTGGGACAAATTGTCCCGAAGTCCCCGGGGCGAGAAAGGAGGTTTCTCATGCCCTATGTGAATGTCCCGAATGACCTGTCCAAAATCAAAACGAAGATGGCGTTCAATTTGACGAAGCGCCAGCTCATCTGTTTTGGCGGGGCGGCGGCCATCGGCATCCCGTCCTACCTGCTGGCCCGGGAGCCGCTTGGAAATACCGGAGCCATGTTCTTAATGCTGGCTGTCATGCTCCCGGCGTTCCTGTTAGCGATGTATGAAAAAGACGGGCTCCCTTTTGAAAAGGTGGTGCGGAACATTATCCGGGCCCAATTCCTGCGGCCCAGGGTACGGCACTATCAGACAGAAAACATTTACGCCCCGTTTACCGGGCGGGGCGCTGTGAGAAAGGAGGATGCGATTGCGAAAGGCAAACAGCAAAAACAGCCCCGGAAGGGGTAACAGCCGGGCGGCCCTGTCCGTCCAGCAGACCATCCCTTATCTGGCGATGCACCCGGACGGGGTGTGCAAGCTCCCGGGCGGGCTCTATACAAAGACCGTGGAATATGAGGACATCAATTATTCCGTGGCAAGCACCGAGGATCAGACGGCGATCTTCGGCGGCTGGAGCTCGTTTCTCAATTACTTTGACAGCTCCCTGCCGTTCCAGCTCTCCTTTATCAACCGCCGCTCCCGTTCCCGGAGCAAGTACAAGGTCAATATCCCCCCGGCACAGGATGACTTTGACAGCATCCGGGCCGAGTTCACCAGTATGCTGAAAAATCAGATTGCCAAAAGCAACAACGGCATCGAGCGGTCTAAGTATATTACGTTTGGTCTGCCCGCCGAGGGGATCGCGGAGGCCCGGCCCCGCCTGGAACGGGTAGAGGCCGATGTGACAGGCAATCTGAAACGGCTGGGCGTTCCCTCTGCTCCGATGGACGGGCAGGAACGGCTGGCGCTGCTCCACAGCCAGATGCACCCCGGCAGCCGGGAGCCGTTCCGCTTCTCCTGGCAGGACATTCCCCGGACGGGCATGGGGACAAAGGACTTTATCGCCCCGGACAGCTTCGACTTCCGGCAATCCCGGACGTTCCGGGTGGGCCAGTATTGGGGCACTGCGTCCTACTTGCAGATTTTGGCGTCCGAGCTCTCTGACAAGCTCCTGGCGGAAATTCTGGAGCTGGATGCGGAAATGACCGTTACCATGCACATTCAGACGGTGGATCAGCTCAAAGCCATTAAGACCATCAAGGGCAAGCTCTCCGACATCGGCAAAATGAAAGTGGAGGAACAGCGCAAGGCGGTGCGGGCCGGGTACGATCCCGACATTCTGCCCCCTGACCTCATCACATTCAGCAAGGACGCGGCGGAGCTCCTGGCCGATCTCCAGTCCCGCAACGAGCGGATGTTTCTGCTCACGTTCACGGTCATCAATATCGCCCCCACCCGGCAGCGGCTGGAAAACGATGTGTTTACGGTGGGCGGTATCGCGCAGAAATATAACTGTGCCTTGAAGCGGCTGGACTGGCAGCAGGAGCAGGCGTTTGTGTCCTCTCTGGCCCTGGGCTATAACGAGGTGGAAATCCAGCGGGGCATGACCACCAGCTCCACGGCGATTTTCATTCCCTTTATGACCAGGGAGCTCCGCATGGCCGGGCCGTCCCTCTACTACGGCATGAACGCCCTTTCCCATAACGTCATCATGGCTGACCGCAAAAAACTGAAATCGGCCAACGGGCTCTATCTCGGCTCCACGGGCTCCGGCAAATCCTTTGCCGCAAAGCGTGAGATCATCAATGTGTTTCTCACTATCCCAAAGGATCGCATTATCATTGTCGATCCGATGGGCGAATATGCCCCGCTGGTGCGGCGGCTGGGCGGCCAGGTGGTGGAGATCGCCCCCGGCTCTCCCAGCCATATCAACCCTATGGACATCCAGCTTGACCTGGACGATGACGAAAGCCCGCTTTCCATGAAAGCGGATTTTTTGTTGTCCCTGTGTGAGCTGGTGGTGGGCGGCAAGGACGGCTTGCAGCCCATCGAAAAAACCGTGATTGACCGCTGTGTGCGGCTCATTTACCGGGATATGGCCCTGGGGATCGGGGACGGCAAGCCGCCCTTGCTCCAGGACTTGTACGAGGAGCTTTTGAAGCAGCCGGAGCCGGAGGCCCGCCGTGTGGCAACCGCCCTGGAGCTCTACTGCACCGGCTCCCTTAACCTGTTCAACCACCAGACCAACGTAAAGCTCACGTCCCATATCGTGTGCATCGTTCTCAAAGGGCTGGGAGAAAACCTCCGCAAGATCGCCATGCACGTTACCAACGACTTTGTAACTTCGGCGGTCAATGTGAATTTTCACAGCGGCGTTTCTACCTGGTGCTATTTTGACGAGTTCCATATCCTGCTCCGGGACGCGCTTACCGCCAGCTACTTTGTGGCCGTGTGGAAGATGCTGAGAAAGAAAGGCTGTGTCCCCTCGGCCCTGACGCAGAACGTCAAAGACCTTTTGGCCAGCCGGGAAATTGAGGCCATTCTGGACAACACGGATTTTATGATCCTGCTGTCCCAGGCCCAAAGTGACCGGGCAATTCTGGCAAAGCAGCTCGGCATTTCGGAGCACCAGCTCTCCTACATCACCCACAGCAATTCCGGCGAGGGCCTGCTGTTCTATGGGGATGTGACGATCCCCTTTGTGGATCGGTTCCCCCGTGGAGAAATCTATAACCTGCTGACTACCCGCCCGGAGGATTTGAAGAATGAAGCAAAAACCGAATAAGCCCAAACAGGAGCCCAGGGAGCGCCCCGGCTCCTGGGAGAGCGCTGCCGATCCCGGCGGGGCCGCTGGGGGCGGCTCCCCAGGCGGTGCCGGGGCTGGGGACAGCGGCACTTCTGGACAAAGTGTCCACAAGTCAAAGTTTCGGCAGAAAAGCAAACAGGAGCAGGCCGCCGCGTCCAAGCTCCGCATGGAGGAGCGCGGGGAAAAGCTGGAACGGGCAAAGGATAAGCTGGCAAAACAGAAGCCGCCCAAAAAGCCCGGCCCGGTGCGGCGGATAGGCCGGGCCGCTGGCGGAGCCGCCCACGGTTTTGTGCATGGCAAGATTTATGAGAATGAACAGGAAAACGTGGGGATCGAGGGGGCCCACCGCTCCGAGCTGGTGGGCGAGTCCGGCCTGCGGCATGGCAAGCGGTTCGTGCAAAAGAAAATCCGGCAGCACCCGGCAAAGGCTGTCCAGCGGGCCGAGTCCAAATATGTCAAGGCCACGGCGGACTATCATTTCCGCATGGCCGCCCAGGAGCACCCGGAAATGTCCGGCAACCCTGTTTCCCAGATGTGGCGCAAGCACCGCTTGAAAAAGCAGTATCAAAAGCGGGCGCGGGAGGCGGCAAAGACGGGGGCGGCAAGCGCGGCCAAAAAGACCGCCGCCGCCACGGAAAAGGCCGGGGCAAAGATCGCGGGCTTTGTGAAGCGGCATCCCGTGGGGGTGCTGCTGGCCCTGGCCTGTGTGCTCCTGCTCTTTATGATGCAGTCCTGTTCTTCTTCCCTGGTGATGCTGGGAAATTCCGGCGCGGGGGCCGTGGGCGCTACCACCTACCCCTCGGAGGACGGGGAGATCCTGGCGGCGGAGGCGGCCTATTCCGGCATGGAGGCCGAGCTGCAAAACTACCTGGACACCTATACCGCCACCCACAGCTATGACGAATACCATTTTGACCTGGACGAGATCGAGCACGATCCCTATGTGCTGATCTCTATCCTCTGTGTGCTCCATGAGGGGGAATGGACGGCGGACGAGGTGCAGGGCACCCTGGAAAACCTCTTTGACCGCCAGTATATCCTGACGGAGCGCGTGGTGCGGGAAACCCGGTATGACAGCGACGGCGATCCCTACTCCTGGTATATCTGCTATGTCACGCTGGAAAACAAAAACCTTTCCCATCTGCCCCTGGAAATGATGGGCGAGGAACAGATGGCCCGTTACTCCCTCTATATGTCCACCCTGGGGAACAGGCCCGATTTGTTCCCGGAGTCAGCCTATGTGGGGAAATACATCACAAACCCGCCCGCTGTCTATGACGTGCCGGAGGAATATCTGGACGATGAAACCTTTGCGGCCATTTTGGGCGAGGCGGAGAAATACCTGGGCTATCCCTATGTGTGGGGCGGCAGCTCTCCGGCCACGTCCTTTGACTGCTCCGGCTTTGTGTCCTGGGTGATCAATCACTCCGGCTGGAATGTGGGCCGCCTGGGAGCCCAGGGGCTCTATAACATCTGCACCCCTACCAGCAACCCGAAACCCGGCGATCTGGTGTTTTTTGTAGGCACCTATGACACGGCGGGCGTGTCCCATTGTGGCATCTATGTGGGGGACGGGATGATGATCCATTGTGGCGATCCCATCCAATATGCAAACCTGAATACAAGCTACTGGCAATCTCATTTCTACGCCTACGGGCGTTTACCCTGACAAGGAGGTTATCTATGGCGGCAAGCAAAAGCCAAAAAATCCAGGCCGAGATTGATAAGGTCAAGGCCAAAATCAGCGAACAGCAGGCCCGGCTGAAAGAGCTGGATCAAAAGCACCGGGAGGCGGAAAACGAGGAGATCGTGGACATCGTGCGGGGCATGAGCGTTTCCCTGGAGGAGCTGCCCCTGGTGCTCCAGCGGCTCCGGGACGGCGGCACCTCTGGACAAAGTGTCCAGAAGTCCGAGGACGGCGGAAAGGAGGAAAATTGAAGATGAAACGCTTTCGGGTGATGGCGGCGGCGCTCTGCGCCGTCGTTCTTTTATGCGGCTTTAGCGTCCCGGCGTATGCCTATGCGGACGGCGGCGAGGGCGCGGACTACGGCGATCCCACCATGACGGAGGAAACTCCCGCCCCGGAGCCCACCATTGAGCCCGGCGAGGGCTTTTCCGAAGAGGGCAACCTTGTGACCCGCGATCTGCTCTATGACGAGCACACCAACAAGCAGTTTATTACCGTCCAGACCAGCGGCGGCAATACGTTCTATATCGTCATTGACTATGACAAGCCCGTGGACGAAGAGGGCGAACAGTACGAAACCTACTTTTTCAGCGTTGTGGATGAGGCTGATCTGCTGGCTGCGGCGGAGGCCGCTGGCGTGGAACAGGCGGTGTGCTCCTGCTCTGAAAAATGCGAGGCGAGGGCCGTCAATACGGATTGCGCCGTCTGCTCTGTCAATATGAGTAAGTGCGTGGGCGTTGAGCCGGAGCCCACGGAAATCGAGGAGCCCGCCCCGGAGGAGGCCGAGCCGGAAACGGGTGGCAACACAGGGATGCTCCTGGCGGTGCTGGCCGTGGCCCTGGTGGGCGGCGGAGCGGCGTTCTATTTTAAGGTGCTGCGCCCCAAACAGCAGAAAGCCGCCGCGCCCCAGGAGGACTACGGCGACGAGCTCACGGACTATGACGAGCCGGACGGCTACGGGGACGATGACGATGACGGCCCGCCCTGGGACGAGGAGGACGATGACGGAGAGGAGGCGGACAAATGAGGTTTACCAACAGCCCCTATGAAAAGATGATGCAGCAGAAGCCCCGCCCCCAGGCTCCGGCCCCGGCAAAGCCGCCCAGGGGCTCCCGGTGCTCCGGGTGTCCCTACTGGCGCGGGATCGGCTGCGTGTCCTGCTACCGGGAGCTTATGGCCCCGGCTGGCGGGAGGTGACGGCTTGGCCCGTGAACTGACACGCGAGGAAAAACGGGCGATCCGCGCCCTGGTGACAAAATGGTGTGCCAACTATGACCGGGAGTGCGGCTGCCTGCCCCTGGACTGTGAGTGCTATATGCTGGGGAAATGCTGGACGGGGGCGCTGTGCCGCTACTTTCGGGAGGCGGTGCTGCCCCTCGATCCGGCGCTGGAGGCCGCTCTCTTGACCGAGGGGCCCAGGCCGGATTTTAAGATTTGCCCTATCTGCGGCGGGCCCGTTGCCCCGGATCGGCGGCAGGCTTACTGCTCGGCGGCCTGTGCAAAGAAAGCCCACCGCCGACAACAGCGGGAATATATGCGGAAAAAACGGGGCTGGGGTGTTGACAATTAGGCCCTCGAACCCCCGCTGATTACAAGGCTTTCCGGGGCCGCTTTTGGGGTGGGCCGAGTGTTTCTACGGCCTGCCCCTGTTTGGCCCCGATGCTGTCAACATCAAGGAGGTGTTATTCTGGAAGAAAATCAAGGCTATGTGATCCGCCGCACGATCCTATTTGATAACAAATGCGGCTTTGTGCTGGGCGAAAACCCCAAGGCCCCTAACCCCTATGTGACATGGCAATTCAACGAGCAGGACGGACACCGGGACTTCTTTTGGGGCCACTACCACAACGAGCCGGACATGGCGGAACGGGATTTGCACAACCGCGCCGAGGACTATCAGCGGCGCTATCATGTGTTTGAAGTAGAGCAGGCCCCGGACAAGGAAACCTACAAATACTACTCCACCCAGCGGCCTATTGACATCGGCACTTACCCGAACAGCTACTTTAACCGCCCTGTCCACATGGATTTGTACTTTACCCGCCAGCAAGTGATGGGCGAGGCGTTTCAGGCGTGGGGAGCCATCATCTATGCCCATCCCCTGACAGAGCGGGAAATGCAGAATTATGAGCTCCGGCCCTCCCGTGAAAATCTGGACATCCGGCGGCAGATGGATGCCCAGGCCCAGGTGGTGGGGAAATGGGAGGATGCCCACCATGTCCCGGATCAGAAGCGGCTGACATGGTTTTACCCTGACTTCGGCAGTTATGTGGTGAAAGAATACATCACCCCGGAGCAACTTACCGTTCGCGTCCGCAGCATTGAACGCCAGGAAGCGGCGCGGGCTCACAAGGAGGCCAAACACCAGCCCCCGATTGCCGAACAACTGAAAGCGGCCCAACGGGAGGCCCAGGAGCAGCGGGCCCCGGACGCACCCAAAAAGAAAGCCCCTGACCGGGGCGACAGATAGGAGGATGACTATGGACAAGAAGCATGAACAGGATTTTGCCGATCTGGAAGTGAAGCGGCTTTGTGGGGTGTTTGGCACGCCGATCCCCGCGCTGCCCCCGGAGCGTGACAAGGCGCTGGACAAGGTAAAGGAGCCGCCCCGTACCAGCCGGAGCCTGGAACGGGAGGAGCGGTGACAAAGAAACGCCGCCGCCCTATTCATCTTCATGTGATGGTGTCCGAGGAGGAGCTGGCGCTGATCCAGGAGCGCATGGCCGAGGCGGGCATCCGCAATATGGGGGCCTATGTGCGGAAAATGGCCCTCAATGGCTATGTGCTCCATGTTGACCTGTCACCTGTCCAGGAGTTGGTGTCGCTCCAGCGGCGGTGCTCCAACAACTTAAACCAGGTGGCGATCCAGGCAAACACCTATGGCGGTATCTACCCGGAGGAAATCAAGGCGTTGCAGCGGGACTATGAAAAGCTGTGGCGGCCCCTGTCCGATCTTCTGGAAAAGCTCTCCGCCATTGTGCGGCTCTGACCTGCCGGGGCATTCTTGTTGGCCCCCTCCTGCGGAGTTATAATATACATATAGAGGCAAACAACGAACTTTTGTAGGAGGTATGAACGATGCGGACAATCTTAAAAATTATCGCGGCTCCCTTTGTCCTGGCCCTGATCCTCATTGTGGCGGTGCTTACGTTCCTGTCCTGCGTGGCGGGAGCTGTGTGCATTGTAGCCTGTGTGGGCCTGTCCCTGCTGGCGATCCTCTGCCTGCTGGCCGGGCAGACAGTAGGCTGCATCGCCATGTTTGTGCTGGCGTTCCTGGTTTCCCCCTTTGGGCTCCCGGCCCTGGGCGGCTGGCTGGTGGAGCGCCTGCATGGGGTAAAGTATGCGGCGATGGATTTTATGGCAAGCTGATACTTCTGGACACTTTGTCCAGAAGTTCCGGGCGGCGGGTGGAACAGACCGCCGCCCGTTTTTTCTGCTGGGAAAGGAGGTGCGGCTATCGCTACAACCTACATCCGGCCCTACAAGGTAGCGGCGGGAAAAACGGCTGTCCAGACGATGGAGGATCGGTTTGCCTACGGGCTCAATCCGAAAAAGCTGGGGGCTGTGTCTGCCTACCTCTGCGATCCGTCATCGGCCCCCGCTGAGTTTCTTCTAACGAAAAGCCAGTACCAGGCGGAAACGGGCCGGGCCGTGGAGCGCGGGGCCCTGTTCTTTCAGATCCGGCAGGCGTTCCCTCCCGGCGAGGTCACGCCGGAGGAGGCCAACAAAATCGGCTATGAAACGGCCATGCGCTGGACAAAGGGCAAATACCAGTTTTTCGTTTGTACCCACATCGACAAGGGCCACATTCACAATCACATTTATTATAACTCCACAGCCCAGGACTGCTCCCGGAAGTTTCATAACTTCATCGGCTCCAGCTTTGCGGTGCGGCGGCTCTCTGACCGGGTGTGCATCGAGCATGAGCTGTCCGTCATTCAAAATCCGAAACAGCACAGTAAGGGCCGCTTTCTTCACTATGGCCAGTGGATCGGGGAAAAACCGCCCTCTGCACAACAGCGGGTGCGGCTGGCCATCGTGGAGGCCCTGGGGAAAAAGCCCGCCGACTTCCCGGCTTTTCTGCGGCTTATGGAGGAGTCCGGCTTTACGGTGAAGCATGGGCGGGGCGGCGTGATCTCATTTCTGGCCCCTGGGCAGGATAAGTACACCCGCCTGCGGGCTTCTGTCCTGGGCCCCGGCTTTGATCCCGATGATATTCGGGCGGTGATTGCCGGGGAGCGTCCCATCCCGGAGCTTCCGAAGGACAGCTCGGCTCCGCCCCGGCGCGTCAATCTGATCATAGACATTCAAGAGCGCATGGCCCAGGGCAAGGGCCCGGCCTATGAACGGTGGGCCAAAGTTTACAACCTCAAACAGATGGCCGCCGCGCTCCAGTATCTTCGTGAACATGATCTAATGGATTATGACGCGCTGACCGCCAGCACCGAGGCGGCGGTGGATCGCGCCCACAAGCTGGCCGGGGAGCTGCGGGACACGGAGGCGGCCCTCTCTAAAACTTCTGAGCTCATGGGCGCGGTGGTACAGTATGCAAAGACGCGCCCTGTGTTCGATGGCTACAAGGCGGCGCGGTATTCTAAAAAGTACCTGGCCCAGCACGAGGCGGAGCTGGCTGACTACCGGGCGGCAAAAGCTACCATGAATGACCTCTTAGGCGGGGCAAAGCTCCCGAAAATGGACACGCTGAAAAAGGAGCGCCGGGAGCTCTCCGAAAAGAAAAAAGCCCTCTATGCCGAGTACCGCAAGGCCCAGGCGGATATGCGGCAGGCCGTGGCGGTCAAGGCAAATATCGATCACCTGCTCGGCCATACGGACGGGCGGGAAAATAAGGCCCAGGAGCGATAGCTCCGGGACGCAGACAACAGGCGCTTGCGCCTGGACTTCTGGACAAAGTGTCCAGAAGTTCAGCGGGTTTGGGGAGCTCCCCAACAAGCATTTTTGCGGGGCCCTCGGCCCTGCAAAAATTTCGAGTGTGCCCACACTCGAATTGCTTGCCGTTTCGTGCAGGCCCGGAAATGGGTGCAAAAAACGGAGGCGCGTGCTCTTTACGCATCCTCCGTCTCCTTAGCCGCTTTCATCGCTTGGATGGTGGCTTCTACAATTTTTAATTCTTTTTCGTCCAGGGAGCCCAGCATGGCGTCAATCCGCTTTCTGCACTCGCTCCCTTTATTTTTGGACGGATAGAAGTATTGATCTACCGATATATCAAACATTGTTACCATCTGATAAAAGGTGTTGAGGCTGGGGTGCTGGCCGTCATTCTCATTATACATGATAGTGCGTGGAGCCCGGTCAACAATATAAGCCAGTTGCTCCTGCGTCATCCCGGCGGCTTCCCGTGCCCGCTTGATGGCGAGCCCTATATCGCGAAAATCAAATCGTCGTTCATCTCTCTCAATCTTCATAATATCACCTAATGTAATTTTACATTTCAGGTATCGTTATTTGAACGAGTGTATATTTCATAATACCGACTATTTAATTTCACTTTCCGATATTGAGCTTTGGACCGATGTAAAGTAGAATATATATTAAAGTTCCGATTTCTTTCCGCAAGTAAAATTGATAAATAATTGAAAGTTGAGTGCTACACTCAATTATTAGGAGGTGCGTAAAGTGGAATCAAAAATACTGATTGCTGATGATGAAAGCGACATTGTTTCTATGCTCGGCAGCTTTTTTGAAAGCAAGGGCTTTCGTGTCCTGCCCGCTTTCAATGGTGCAGAAGCACTAAAGCAAGTGGAAAAACAACCGGATATTATTTTGCTTGACATCAATATGCCCGGAACAGACGGGTTAGAAGTTTGCAAGCGTATCCGCGATCACATATCCTGCCCAATCCTTTTTTTGACTGCTCGAATCGAAGATACAGATAAGGTAAAAGGCTTTACTGTTGGTGGCGATGATTACATTGTGAAGCCCTTTTCACTTGTGGAACTTGAAGCGCGGGTGCGTGCTCATCTGCGCCGGGAGGCACGACACAATTTTGAAGCACAAGTCAAGTTTTCCGGTGATTTGACGATTGACTATTCAGAACGTTGCTTGTTCTTTGGCGATAAGCGTGTCGGTCTTGCAAAAAAGGAATTTGATATTGTGGAACTGCTTTCTCAAAATCCAGGACAGATCTTTGATAAAGAACGGATTTATGAGCGTATTTGGGGTTATGACAGCGAGGGCGACAGCAGCGTTGTGGCAGAGCATATCCGCAGGATACGAACTAAAATTGCTGCATATACCGACCATATATATGTTGAAACGGTTTGGGGGTGTGGATACAAATGGGTCAAGTAAATTGCCGCAAGCACTATTTATCTCTCCGAAAAAGCCTTGTTCTCTATGTAATCGCCTTTGTTGTACTCGCAGTCTTTCTATCCGTAACGACTTTTTCGATCTGTGATGGTGTTGCCGAGGGTATCAGAGCATCTTATCCTCCGTCCGGCGAAAAATATTATTTGACGAATGAGCAGGGAGAACAGTTGGGTGACGGCACTTACATCGGGACAGTGCCCGTCCCGATGTCTAAAGAGGACGAGCGTACCATTGCGCTACTGGAGAAACTTCCCATTGTTGCAACTCCTCTCTATTCTGCATTCTGTATTATCGCTGCTGCGCTGCTATTTTACAGAAACAGGCTGAAAAAGCCGCTTGCGGAACTGCGGACTGCTTCTGAAAAAATAGCGAACGATGATTTGGACTTTTCAATCGACTATGATAACAACGATGAATTGGGACAGCTTTGCGCGTCCTTTGAAATCATGCGGACAACCCTTGCGGACAATTTCTCTAAAATGTGGCGGCAAGTTGAAGAACGAAAAGCACTCATCGCCGCTTTTGCTCACGATTTGCGTACCCCTCTGACGGTACTAAAAGGCTATAACGAAATGCTGCAAGCTAGCGACAATTCCCAAACGAGGGAAACCGCCGCCACAATGGGAAAGCATATTTCCCGTATGGAAAACTATGTAAGCAGTATGAGCAACATTAGGCGTATGGAAGATACGCAGCCGGAGTACAAGTTGATTGGCTTGCAACCATTGGTATCTTCTTTGTATGACAGTGCAAAAATCATTTGTACGAAAAACGGAAAAGAGTTGATTTTACAAAATGACATATCTGTTTTGCAGCTATCTCTTGACAGTGCATTTATCTCACAGGTATGCAACAACTTGATTTCTAACGCTGTGCGGTATGCCCGGACTTTAGTAACAATATCTTTCACCTTGCATGACAACGGTTTGCTGCTTTCCGTATCGGACGATGGGAATGGTTTTGATAAAGACAGCCTACAAAAAGCTGCAAATCCGTACTTCACAGGGGAAAGCAATCATTCCGAGCATTTCGGACTTGGGTTATATATTTGCAAGCTGCTTTGTGAACACCATAACGGCTATTTGAAGATTGAAAATACTGCAACCGGAGCAAATGTATCCGCCTATTTCAAATCTCCTGCCTTGTAGATAAAAAGTAGATATTTTCCCTCTATACTCTCCATGAAAATACATGGGGAGTATTTTTTTGCTCCCTATGGAGAAAGGGGCTTTTTATGGAATTAAAAACAATTGGGCTGACAAAAAAGTTTAGCTCCAAAACCGCTGTGGACAATTTGAATATTACCTTAACAAATGGCGTCTACGGCTTACTGGGTGCAAATGGCGCAGGGAAAACAACGCTTATGCGTCTGCTCTGCAATATCCAAAATCCTACTTCCGGGAAAATTCTGCTGAACGGGAAAAACATTGTGGGGCTGGGTGAACGCTATCGCAATCTTTTGGGCTACTTGCCCCAGCACTTCGGATATTACCCGGATTTTTCAGCGTTTGACTTCCTGCTCTATGTTTCTGCCCTAAAAGGATTGGACGAGAAGGCGGCGCGGAAGAAGTCAAAGGAGCTGCTGGAAGCAGTAGACTTATCGAGAGAAAGTAAGCACAAAATCAAAACCTTTTCCGGGGGCATGAAGCAGCGTTTGGGGATTGCACAGGCCATGCTCAATGACCCCCATATTTTGATTTTAGACGAGCCGACGGCGGGGCTTGACCCGAAAGAACGCGTCCGTTTCCGCAATTTGATCAGCGCCTTTTCCAAAGACCGCATTGTGATCCTGTCTACGCATATTGTTTCCGATGTGGAGTTTATTGCGGAGGAAATCATCATGATGAAATCCGGGCAAATCATTCACTTTGGAAATCCGCAGGAGATCACTTCTGAAATCGACGGCCAAGTGTGGGAATGTACGGTTCCGACTGCCTATGCGGAAAAATACGCGGCTGCCTACAACACAAGCAACTTGCGAAACACCAGCGAAAACCAGACAATTTTACGAATCATTGGAGATCGTCCGCCGATGGAAAATGCAGTAAGGGTGCAGCCTACTTTGGAAGATTTGTACCTGTTCTATTTCAAAGGGGGCTGTGAAGAATGAAAAAACTAATTCTTTTTGAACTGCGAAAAGTATTTTCAAAGCGTTTATCTTTGATTGTTCTGGTTGGAATACTTCTGTTTTCTGTCTTGATTTCCTTTTCTACCTATCAAAACAAATATGCTTTTGACGGTGTAAGTGCGGAAGGTTCAGGTAAAACGGCAGTAGAAATCGACAAGGAAATTGCCGCGAAATACGAGGGAATATTGACCGACGAAAAAGTACAGCAAATGATGAATGACTTTGCGCCGACCCATGATCTGCATGGTCTCAATGCGATGTACCTGTATCAAAACGCTACACAATCCGCCGCCTTTTCCCGATTTTCTGATAAAGAGGGAAATTGGAACGGATTAAGTGTTTCGGATGTGTTCGGTAATGAAGAAATCAAAATTGGCTATGTAGATGGTTGGCTTTCAACAAGTAAAAACATGGTGCGGGTTTTTATCGTGCTTGCTCTTGCGGTTATCATCATGCTTGCTCCGATTTTCTCCGGAGAGTATGAAGGCGTTGACAATATCATATTGACAAGCAAATACGGCAAAACCAAATGCGCTACTGCAAAGGTAGCAGCAGGTATTCTTACCGCCATTCTCACTACCGCGCTGGTTGCGGCTTTTAACTTGCTTCTTGCTCTTATCTTTTACGGAACGGAAGGGCTGGATTGTAGTATTCTATTCGCTCCCAGCGACTATGCAGAGGGGTTCATTCCTTTCAATATCACTTGTGGAACGTTGCTAAAATATCAAATCCTTTTGGCGTTTACCTGTACTCTCAGCGTAACGGGAATTACGCTGCTTATATCTGCAATCAGTAAAAATCAGATTGTAGCTTTCGTTGCGTCTATGGCAATTTTTCTTTTTCCGGTTTTGCTGCCAATCACAGAAGCAAATTCGTTGTTCCGCTTGATTGGGCTTTTACCTTTGTATCATGTGCAAGCCGTTTCGCTCTTATCAGTGGAACAAATGAGTAACGGTATATTGTATGCGGTGTGGGCAATCCCGACAGCACTGCTCTTTTTAGGAATTGGCGCAGTTATATCTCGCCGCGTATTTGCAAAACACCAAGTTTCATAAATCATTCGCACAGAGCCGCTAATAGCAGATTTGCGCGAAGTTAGAGAACAGCGGCCTTGAAATATCAAAATCAAAGCCGCCGTTTTCTTTTTTGAAATATTAAGAATACGGGGGGTGTGTTAAAGTCGCCCTTTTTTAAGGATACGGCGGTGTCCAGGAGGTATCGTCGTGGCCTTTTTCCATCCCCCTAACCTGTCAAAAAAAGCTCATCCACCGAACAGGAGCAGTTCGGTGGTGGATGCGAAATTTGGCAGTATATAAGTGAATTTGTCGTTTCACGCGCTTGCGTGGCCTTGTGCTACGCAGGCGCATTTTGTTTGTCCGGCTTCTGGACACTTTGTCCAGAGGTGCGGGGCGGCTCCCCAGGGTGCCGCTCCCCGCCAGCTCCCCATTTTGTTTCCGTTCAACCCATCAACCGAAACAAAATGGAGGACAAGCTATGACAACGATCAATCTGAAAGATTTTTATTATTGGTACTTAACGGACGTGCTGGTGGAGGTGCCTGACGAGGTAGCCGAGGAACTCATAGCCAGTAAGCGGCGCGAGGCCGCCCATGCGGAACGGGTGCGCTACAACAAGGCTTATTATTCCCTGGATTGTGACGATGGGATCGAATACTCCGCCTGCCTGCACGAGCCCAGCCCCCAGGAACTTATGGATCGCAAGGAGCTGTTCTTCCGGCTGTGGAACGCCCTCAACTCCTTGCCGGAAATTCAGGGTCGCCGCGTGGACGCTCATTTGATCCTTGGAAAGAGCTACCGCCAGATTGCCCGCGAGGAGGGTGTGGACAAGAGCGCCGTTCGCTGCTCCGTGAAATGCGGAATTGAGCGCATGAAAAAATATTTGCAGGAAAATTTCTAAGTTACCATCTCCATTCACCCCTCTTTTTCTGGTGGTATGTGAGAGGAAGTTTCCTCTCAGCAAAGGAGGCGCGGGGGCCGCAGACCGCCGCCCCCTTTGTGGGGGAGCGCCGCTGCCGAGTATGGCTGTCTTATGACGGAGCAAGAAAATGAGCGCGGCGCTCCTAAAGCACGCAAAACCTCTGGACACTTTGTCCAGAGGTGCCGACGACCAAGGGCCAGCACTTTTGCGGTGCTGGCCCTTGGTGTTTCCAACATTCTGTTTCTATTATCGTATGGGAGGGATTTTATGCAGGCGCAGGTCAAATATAAAAGTGAAGTGAAAACGGCTGTTCTCGGAGATCGTACGATTACCGTCAAAAATCTCACCCCCGTTTTTTCCCCGCAGGAACAGGACAAGCAGAGCCGTGAGGTTGAGCGGCGGCTGTTTGATGTGTTCCGCAAGTATGCCGGGCAGCGGGGGTAGGCCGGAGTCATCCTTGTTGTAAGGAGGCGACAGAGGTATAATATACTTGTAGGTTGGCTCCCAACGGACAGAAAGGGAGCTAATTATGGATAATAGAATTGATGCAATTTACGGGCGGCAGTCGATTGACAAAAAGGACAGTATCAGCATTGAAAGTCAATTTGAATTTTGCCGTTACGAACTTAAAGGCGGTGAGGCAAAGGAATACAAAGACAAAGGGTATTCCGGCAAGAACATTGAACGCCCCGACTTCCAGCGGCTCTTGCAGGACATCCGGCTGGGTCTGATTAAGCGGGTGATCGTCTATAAGCTGGATCGGATCAGCCGCTCGATTGTGGACTTTGCAAAGCTCATGGAGCTGTTCAAGCAATACGATGTGGAGTTTGTTTCCTGTACGGAAAAATTTGATACTTCCACCCCAATGGGCCGGGCGATGCTCAACATCTGCATTGTCTTTGCCCAACTGGAACGCGAAAGCATCCAGATGCGTGTGCAGGACGCTTTCTATTCCCGGTGTACCAAAGGCTACTATATGCGGGGCCGGACGCCATACGGCTTTGATACCGAGCCCATCGTTATGGACGGGATCAAGACAAAGAAGCTGGTGGAAAATGCGGAAATGGATTTTGCCGAGCTCATGTTTCAAATGTATGCGGAGCCGGGCAATTCCTACGGCGATATAACCCGGTACTTTGTCAAACACTCCATCAAGGTCTATGACAAGGCGCTGCAACGGGGCTTTATCTCAAAACTTCTGAGAAATCCTGTTTATGTCCAGGCCGATATGGACATCTATGAATATTACAAGGCCCAGGGCGTAAAAATCGAAAGTCCCCCGGAAATGTTCACAGGGGACAATAGCTGTTATCTCTATCAGGGGCGCGAGGGCGAGGAACAAATCCTTGTGATTGCCCCACACCAGGGCCGCATTTCTTCCCAGCTCTGGCTGACTGTCCAGCGCAAGCTGTCACAGAACACCTCTTTCCAGAATGGCCGTAAATGCCATAATACCTGGCTAGCCGGGAAAATCAAGTGCGGGCGCTGTGGCTATGCGCTGGCAGCTCTGAGAGCCCAAAATGGCGTTACCTATCTGCGGTGCAAGCAGCGGGCCGAAAATGGGAGTTGTGAGGGAGCCGGTACACTAACGGCGCAAAGCATGGAGGCATTTGTGTACGGCGAGATGGTTAAGAAGATGCAGAAATTCCACACGCTGAAAGGCGGAAAGGAACAAAGCTATAACCCGAAACTGACTGCCGCCCGCGTTGCCCTTGCAAAGACAGAAAGCGAGATTGAGAAACTTCTGGACACTTTGTCCGGGGCAAACCCGCTGCTCCTGCAATACGCAAATAACCGTATTGAGGAACTGGACGCGGAACGTCAAAAGCAGCTCCGGCTGGTTGCAGACCTCACCGCTAATTCCGTTTCCGCTTCACAGATTGACAGCATTACGGGCTATCTGGATGATTGGGAGTCCGTAAGTTTTGACGATAAGCGCAAGGTGGTTGATATTCTCATATCACAAATTGACGCTACCAGTGAGGAAGTTGTAATCCACTGGAAAATCTAAATTCTTTCACTTGGCATTATGCCTTTGTAAAAAATAGTTTTTCATTTTTAAGTATTTGAGTGATTTGGGGGTTCTTACAGGCGATTACTCTTTCGATTCTCTGTGCAAGAAATATGAAGATGAAGGTAATTCAGATGAATATGTACTGGATTTCTATTTGGGTACAACAGGTCCGCGAGAAAAAATTAAATCTCTATTTCCTGAGGGGGTGGACGGCACCACCGTTGTAAATGGTGATGTGTTCCATGCAATCAAGAATAAGGATGGCGAGTATGTAGTCAATGGAGATGGTAAGACATTTAGGAATATTATTGACGAATTCAAAAAATATGAGCAGAAAAACGGAAAATTCCTGAACATCAATAAAGATTTTAAGTCCAAACTGTTCGAGTGCTTCTTAAAGAATGAAAAAGACAAGAAAAAGATGGGACAGTTCTTCACTCCTCTTAAGGTTGTCGAGCAGATGAACCGAATGGTAGAGATTAAAGAGGGAATGAAGATTTGCGACCCAGCTTGCGGTGTGGGAAAATTTTTACTTGAAGCAATTTCTTCTAATACAGAAAACTTATATAAATTCAATGGGGACAAATTAGAACGAAAAATAGAATTATATGGCTTTGACAAGTATTCTGAGGACAATTCAGACAGAACTATTATTCTTGCGAAAGCCAATATGCTTATATACTTGTCAAAACTTATAACAGAGAACCCCGATAACAAACATACAAAGGAAATTGCTAAGTTATTTAACGATACCTTCACATTAAAGAAAACGAATTTGGGTACGCTGGAAAGTCTCGAAGAGAACAAGTACAACCTCATTCTTACGAATCCCCCGTATGTTGTTAATGGTAGCGGTGATATGAAAGCACTCGCCACAGCAACTGGATTGTATAAATGTGGGGGATTGGGACTTGAAGCACTATTCATGGAATGGATTGTAAAATCCTTAGCTGAAGACGGAACGGCTTTAATAGTAATTCCTGACGGCATACTGTCAAATTTGGCAAATAAGAAACTTAGAGAATATATTTTGGACAGATGTACTATTGAAGGCATCATTAGTTTGCCTATAAATACTTTCTTCGGAACACCGAAAAAAACATACATATTGGCAATCAAGAAGAAATATACGGATGATTTAGGTAATACACAAAAACAAGTAGCACCTGTATTCACCTATATTTGTAATTCAATCGGCGAAACATTGGATGTTTATAGGTTTGATACCGAAGAAAATCATTTGGAAGAAGCCGTTAATCAATACAATTTGTTTAAATCTACCCCTGACCGTAGTAAATTCAAAGCAATTTCCTACGATGAAGAAGGAAAACCGTATATTGACAAAAAATGCAAGCTTATCGACATTCAGAAATTCTATGATGCTGTTGATACCTCTTGGATAATTGATAATTTTTGGTCAGATGAGGAAAAAATTGAGCTTGGATTTAAGAAAGAAGTCAATATTATGACCATTCCCGAATTACAAACCTTTATTGATAACGTAATCGAAGCGATGGAAGAATATAGAGGTGATTTGGAATGTCTGATATAAGATTTATCAAAAAACCATTAAATGATATTTTTATTGTTGGACGAGGCTTGCCTAAATATACACAAAGCTATGCCAATAGAAATAAGGGTGAATATCCAGTGTATTCATCAAAAACCGAAAATGATGGGTTGTTCGCCACAATCAATACATATGATTATGATGGTGAGTATTTAACATGGTCGACAGATGGATATGCTGGAGTACTTTTTCACAGAGTAGGCAAATTTTCATGTACTGACCACTGTGGTATATTGTCGTTAAGAGAAAACGTTGAAGGTGTGTATTTACCATATGTGCAGCAAGTTCTCGATTTCCGTTCATTGGCTATCGGAAATGGAAATATGAGAGTTAAGACAAACATGGTGAAAAGAGCGAACCCTTTAATACCTTTTCCTGTAAAGGAAGATGGCTCCTATGACTATGATGAACAAAAAGCAATAGCAGAAAGATATGAGACGTTAGAATTACAACGTGGAAAATTACATCAATATAAGCGAATACTTCAAGATTCTTTAATCTCAGAAAACTTTGCATCCAAGTATAACCATGTTGAAAAAGATTTAACCTCATTATTCACGCCGAAAAGAGGTAATAGTAAATATACTAAAACTTTTTGTTTTAACAATAGGGGTGAATATCCTATTTATTCGGCAAACAACAATGAGCCGTTGGCATATGCAAACTTTTTTGATTATGACGGCAGTTTCCTAACAATATCGGTAAATGGTATTGCAGGACGAATTACAAAAAAAGAAGGAAAATTTTCAATAAATGCCGATAGAGTTATCCTTGTACCGCTTGTTGAAAACATAGATTTAGATTATATAAGATTCACCGTTGAACCAATCCTCAGAAGCAAGATAAAAGGAAGAATGGGACACGATGGGCAAAATGAATTTACTAAATTACCAGGCGGAACAATCGAGCGAGTGAAAATTTCAATACCAATAAAAGAGGATGGTAGTTTTGATTTAGAAGCTCAGCAAGAGATAGCTAACAAATATAGGAAGATTCAGCAAATCAATTCATCTATTTACCAGCAGATAGATGAATTGATAAATATTAAAATTGCTCTATAAACATGGTGTGAGTTTGGTGCAAATTTGGTGCAACATCTTATGCGACACCATGAAAAATATCAAACGATATGCGATTACACCCTCACAATATCCCACGATATGAGCGTTATTCACGATGTAAAACACCATGAAACACCAATGCAAAAACTCCAAGCGCTGATCGGACGCAAATTCACAGCTCAAAAGCTCAAAAACCCCGGAAAATCCGCGTTTTCCGGGGTTTTCTTATGCTCATTTTGCATAAAATATGACTGATTTTCTCCATCCTTTCCTTTGACCATCGACCGTTTTGCAAAGCTTATTATACCACGCAAGCATAAGGCCTATGTTAAGCAAGAGGTCTTTGGGGCGATTGGAACAGCGAAAGACTGGCTTTTACTACCCGGTTGACAAAACGGACCATTTCCTCTTTGCTGTACTTGTCATAGCCCTCCACGACGACATGCATCAAACCGTTTGACAGATGGGTATACATCATTTCCAGCTCTGTCTCACTGGCTCCGGGCAGTTCTTTCCGCCAGTAAGCAATGCTGTCCGCCTTGGCCAGGGCAATCATCCGCATGAGGACCGTTGAGTTTGTATTCCCCAAAATCAGGACGCGGCACGCCGTTTGATTCTGATCGACCATATCGTAGATGGCTTCGATCAGCGCCGTCACATCAAACGAATTGACATAGCGAAGGGATTTCTCAAATGCGTCGATGAGTTCATTCTCAATGCTCTCCATCAGGGCAAAGCAATCGCTGTAATGGGCATAGAAGGTGGCACGGTTAAGCTGCGCCAGCGCACAAACCTCCTTCACCGTAATTCTGTTTACAGGTTTTTCCTTCAGCAGTTTCAGAAAAGACTGCTTGAGCACCATTTGCGTATAGCGTTTCCTTGCATCCATCTTCTCCATATAGAGCCCCTCCAAAAAAGTTTACAAAGAAAAGCAACGCTTCGACAGAAAGTGTTGTTTTTCTTTCGGTCGTACGGCAAGTGCTGATTGTTTCTGCCTTTCCCCTCAAGTATACTGTATTTGTGAAAGATAATCAACACTTGTATGCTTATTTGAGGAGGCTTTTTTAATGTATGATAAATATCTTGTTACAGGTGCCACCGGCTTCCTTGGCAGAGCTGTTGTAGAAGCGCTGGTACGCCGCGGCACACGAGTGTATGCGCTTGTGCTGCATGATGACCCCTATATCAATTTGCTCCCGAAGGAGGTCCACACCGTCATCGGTGATGTGTGTGCGGAAAACTCGCTGACAGACTTCTTCGCGGATGCCGACAGCCGTACCTGTGTGATTCACTGCGCTGGTATCGTCTCCGTCGCCTCCAGACCCGGTTCGAAGCTCTATCAGGTCAATGTAGGTGGGACATGGAGCGTTCTCCGGCAATGTATGGAGCGTAATGTGGGCAAAATGGTCTATGTTAGTTCCGTCCATGCCATACCGGAAAAGCCAAAGGGCTGCACCATTACGGAGGATTGCGAATTCTCCCCGGGGCTTGTGGACGGAGATTACGCCAAGAGCAAGGCAACCGCAACAGAGCTTGTCTTCAATGCGGCAGAGCGCGGGCTGAATGCCAGCATTGTCTTCCCCTCCGGTATCATCGGGCCGGGCGATATACAGGGAGGGAGCTTCACCTCAATGGCGAAATCGTTTCTTTCCAGAAAGCTGCCTTTAGCCGTTCGCGGCGGATATGACTTCGTGGATGTGCGAGATGTGGCAAAAGGCATTCTCGCCTGTTCCGAAAACGGAGAGCCCGGCAAAGGATACATTTTGTCCGGCCACTATGTCACCATTCGCAAGATGCTTCAGCTCGTGGGAAAGACTGCAAAGCTGAAGTATCGCCCCATCTGCCTGCCACTGGGGCTTGCAAGGCTGGCGGCTCCATACTATGAACGTCGAAGCACGAAGGAGCGAAAGCCGCTGTTTTTCACCCCTTATTCCGTTGCTGTTCTTGCCTCAAACGGGCAATTCAGTCATGCCGCAGCATCGGAATGCTTTGCGTATCATCCGCGCCCGGTGGAGGATACTTTGCAGGACATGACAGCCTGGCTTTTGGGGCAGAGGAGAACGGACGAAGTGTGACCTCACATCAACAAAAAGCACCTTGGATAGACTGCACATGCTACTGATATGCTTTGCGATCTCAGTTGTCATCAACAGGCTGTCCTCCGCCCTTTGCGGTTATCTGGAAGCCATGTTTGAATAAGATATGCGGCGCTGTAATTGCAGCACATCCGGTTTTAGACAATCGGGTGTGCTGCTTTTCTCATACCGGACAGCATTTTTCTTCTGTGCCTTAACCGAATATCCACCCCCTGAGAGCTGCTTTTTGGCGGCTCTCAAATTTTTTTGAAAAATTTTGCGTTTTGGGTGAGAGTTTTTCCGATTTTTTGTACCTATATAAGTGAAAGGTTTTTTATCACATTTCCAGACAAACCGGAAAGGGGGTTCAAACGATATGTACGATACCGCAAGACGGGTCACGCTCGTCAAGCAGCGGGTGCGGGAAAACACCCGCCGGAGGCAGCGGCGCGGCATCTATGGACTGAGCGCCGCGTGTATGCTGCTGTTCGCGGTCTTGACGCAGACGGCAGGCACGGTCGTCGCTCCGGGTCAACCTGAGGCATGGGGCGTGTTCGGCGCAATGCTGCTGCGGGAGGACGCGGGGGGCTATGTGCTGGTGTCCGTCGTCTCCTTTGCAGCGGCGGTGGTCATCACCGCGCTGTGCTTCCGGCTCAGAAACAGAGAAACTCAGAGTAAAGGCGGGACGGGCAAGCCCGCCCGACACGAAAAGGAGGAGAAAAGCCAATGAAGAAACGAATCCTCAGCATCCTGCTGCTGTGCTGCATGGTGCTGACGCTGCTGCCGACAACGGCTTTTGCTGCGGGTGAGCTTCGCCGTGATAAACAATTCTGAACGGAGGAAAGAAGATGAAAACAGGGAAAAAACTACTCACAGGATCACTTTTGGCGCTTTGCGCCGCTCTATTGGTGCTTTGCATCGTGCTTGCCGCAGGATGGAGCAAGGCGGCAAAAACCGACACTGCACTGCCGGAGGTGCGGAACAACGGCACGGCGATCCAGTGGAAATACAGCGATGAAGCCGATTGGCATGACCTTGTGGCGCTTACCGAGCTGCGGGGTGCTGCCGGAGAAGCCGGTAAGGACGGAGCCAACGGTAAAGACGGAATTAACGCCAAAAGCATAGAGGTGCAGCGAGCCGCAACCCACATACAGTGGCGTTACGCGGGTGACGAGTGGCAGAACCTTGTGGCGATAGTCGACATCACAGGCCCCGCCGGACAGAGCGGTAAGGGCGGAGCAAACGGAAAAACACCGGAAATCCGCGTGAACGAAAACACCCTGCAGTGGCGCTACACCGGCGATGAAATATGGCTGAACCTGTACGACCTTTCGGTTCTGAAAGGTCTTGACGGCAAGGACGGAACCGACGGTGCCACCGGTAAGGACGGTAAAACACCTTTTATCGGCGAGAACGGCAACTGGTGGATCGGAGAAACCGACACCGGGGTGAAAGCCGCAGGTGTTGACGGTGAAAAAGGCGACAAGGGTGACCCCGGCGAAAAAGGTGACAAAGGCGACAAAGGAGACAAGGGAGACAAGGGACAGAACGGCAGCTGCGCCGGCTGGTTCTATGGTACGCTTTGGACAAAAGGCGATCTTTACAAAGAGGACGGCGCCGAACGGCCCGTTGGGATAAAAGTTTATAAAGAAGCCGAAAGCGGCGGATTTGTTTCTACATACATGGATGAGATATATCTGAAAAAAGGTCACACATACAGCGTAACCATAAGCGCATCTATGGAACTGCAATCTCACGAAGACAGAAGTGGTAATTATTCTGTTCAAATGACGGACAATTATGATGACGGCTTTTGCAGAGAAGCTACGCGCATAAAGAGAGACGGCGTAAAGCTGCCTTATTCAAGGGATCAGCACCATTTCAGTTTCAGCCGGATATATATAGCATCGGACGAAGATATTCCCCTGCGATTCAAAATTGAACAGTCGAGCTACAAAACTACGCTTCTCGGCTTCAACGGCACCATTACAATAACCGCTCTTGATTAAGTTTACATAACGGAGGTAGCAAGAAATGAAAAAACGAATACTCAGCATCCTGCTGCTGTGCTGCATGGTGATTCCGCTGCTGCCGACAACGCCCTTTGCTGCGGGTGAGCTTCGCCGTGATAAACAATTCTGAACGGAGGAAAGAAGGTGAAAACAGGGGGAAAACTACGTACAGGATCACTTTTGGCGCTTTGCGCCGCTCTTGAGGGGCGCGGGCAAATAGCCCCGCGCCCCATTCGCTGTCTTCCCAGAAAAAGACGGCTGTTCCTCAAAAGAACAGCCGTCCCGTTTTTTTCTGCTGATATGTATCTGAAATCAGACCACAAACAGGTACAGGAGATATCTACAAGTCTGTTTGTCAGCCCATATCGGCGGATAGAGCCTTGCTGATTTGGGCTTGCAGTGCCTCCGCCTGCTTCTTTTCCGTAACAGCGCCCACGATGGGGTCGCCCACGATGTTGCCGTTCCTGTCAACCACATAGGTGGTGGGATAGGCAAAGATATTGGTGGTGAACTTGCCGGCCTCTCCATCGGAAGCGAAATACACGTTCTGATAGGTCGCGCCCTTCTTGGCAAGCACATCCTTGGCCTCGGAAATGGCCGTCTCGTTGCCGTCCAGCGTGAAGGTGTTGACACCGATGAGAGCGCCGCCCTTCTCCGCAAGCTCCTTGTTCAGCGCGTCCAGCTCGGCAAGCTCTCCCACGCAGGGGTTACAGGTGGTAAACCAAAAATTCACAACGGTGACGGCGTTTTTGGCGAACAGCTCGCTGCTCTTCACCGTGTTACCGTCCAGATCCTTGCCCTCAAAGGCGGGAAACTTCTGCATACTGCCATCGTCAGGCGGCGTGGTCATATCGCTGCCCGCCGGGACGCTCGTATTGTCATCACTATCAGGCGTCTCTGACAGCCAGGGATACTTCGTCTCCAGCTCCGCCCGCTGGTTCTCAATATCCTTGATCTTGGTGGCCTCGCCGGTGAGCAGCGTCAGCTCCTCCTCGGTGAACTGATCCTTGGCATTCTCGATGGTCTTGAGCAGAAAATCGCCGTAGTTGCCGCCGTCCTCTATCATGGCCATGCCCTTATCGGCTGCCATAAAGACCTTTTCCCAAAGAGCTGTGTTTTCCGACAGGATGGCATTTTCCTGCGCCTTCAGCTGCTCGTACAGCGCTTTTGCCTCCTCGCCGCCATCATTGCCGTCTGTGTCCTCTGCGGGCTTTGTGCCACAGGCGACCATACCGGCGGCCAGCACCAGCGCCAGCATTAGTGTGATGATTTTCTTTACGTTCATTTTGTTTCCTCCGTTTTTAATGTATTTGCAGGTTCTACAGGTTCTTTTTTGCCGTCTCCAAAGCCGTAGCGGAAGCTGACGGCGTTGGTGGGACAGGCGCGGATGCACATCCCACAGCGGATGCACTCGGTGTGGTTGGGCGTTTTTGTCACGTCCACATCCATTTTGCAGGCCTTGGCGCATTTTCCGCAGGAGACGCATTTGTTCCTATCCACCTTCATCTGGAACAGGGACACCCTGTTAAACAGCGCGTAAAACGCACCCAGCGGGCACAGCCACTTGCAGAAGGGCCGGTAAAATACGATACTCAGCACGATCACTGCCAGCAGGATGCTGAATTTCCAGGTAAACAGGCTGCCCAGCGCCGCCCGGATGCCGGAATTGGCAAGGGACAGTGGGATGGCCCCCTCCAGCACGCCCTGGGGGCAGAGATACTTACAGAAGAAGGGGTCACCCATGCCTACGTCGTTGACGAGAAACGCCGGCAGCAGGAAGACCATCACCAGCAGCACGGCGTACTTGAGGTACGTCAGGGGCTTGAGCTTTTTTGTTGAGAGCTTCTTCGTGGGGATCTTATGCAGCAGCTCCTGAAACCAGCCGAAGGGACACAGAAAGCCGCAGATGAAGCGCCCCAGCAGCACGCCCAGCAGAATGAGAAAGCCGGTGATATAATAGGAGAAGCTGAACTTGGAGGACCCCACCACCGCCTGAAACGCCCCGATGGGACAGGCGCCGGAGGCTGCCGGGCAGGAGTAGCAGTTCAGCCCCGGCACGCAGACGGTCTTGCCCGCGCCCTGATACAAGCCGCCCTTGAGAAAGTTCGGCAGGTGCAGGTTGGTCAATAAGGCCGCCCCCGCCTGTATCCAGCCCCGAAAACGGGCCAAAAGATGGGACACGCCCGAAGTATTCTTCTTATCCAATGCCCACACACTCCAGACATAATTTGATCGCTTTGCTCAGCACCGTGGCGGCCTCGCCCCGCCAGACGCCGAAGCACAGCATGGCGGCTCCCGCCAGCAGCAGCGTGACCTGCGCTGCTGCCTTCTTCCTGTGACTCATTTTGATCACCCTTTCCTGTTTCTGCGGCCTATCATAGCGCAGGCGGGTTAAAATCTTTGTTAAGAACAGAAATTTAACACAAATCTTATCCGGCTCTGCTATAATAGGAGACAACCTGTTCATTAAGGAGGCAACTATGCACCTTTTGATTGTAGAGGACGAGCGCGCCCTGTGCGACACCGTCGCCCGCAGCCTGCGGCGGTCGGCCTACAGCGTGGATTGCTGCTACGACGGCGAGAAGGCGCTGGAGCTGCTGGAAACGGAGCGGTACGATCTGGTGCTGCTGGATCTGAACCTGCCGAAAAAGGACGGAATGACGGTGCTGCGCACCCTGCGGCAGACCGACAGAGAGACACCTGTGCTGATCCTCTCGGCTCGCGGCGAGGTGGAGGATAAGGTGACGGGTCTGGATGCCGGCGCCAATGACTATCTGGCGAAGCCATTCCATCTGGCGGAGCTGGAGGCGCGCATCCGCAGCCTGACCCTGAGGCAGTTTACCCAGCAGGATGTGGTGCTGCGCTGCGGGCAGCTCACCTTTGATGCCCGTGCGCGGGCAGTTTCCGCCAACGGGCAGCCCCTGACGCTGACCCGCAAGGAGACGGGGATCCTAGAATACCTGATGGCGCATCAGGGCCGGCCGGTGAGTCAGGAGGAGCTGATGGATCACGTCTGGGACAACAGCGTGGACAGCTTCAGCAACTCCATCCGCGTCCACATCTCCGCCCTGCGGAAGAAGCTGCGCACCGCGTTGGGCTACGACCCTGTCCGCAACCGCATCGGCGAGGGCTATCTGATGGGAGGGGACGAAGAATGAAGCGGCTTTCCCTGCAGTGGCGCATCACACTGATGTCTGTCCTGCTCATCGGCATCACCTGCGTGGCCATGAATCTGCTGCTCTGTTCCTCCGGTGTGTACTATATGGACACCATTGCAGACAGCTTACAGGGCGGCGGCACGGTGATCCTGAATGAGGGCGGCGCAGCAAGCTTTGACCCGCAGCTCGTTGCGCCCAGCGAGGAGCTGACCATCGTTGTCGATGGGGCGCAGGGACGCTTCCGCACCACCAACTGGTATATCACGGCTATAGTGACACTGCTCAGCGGAATTTTGGCCTATTTCGTCAGCGGGCGAGCCCTCAAGCCCCTGCACAGCTTCGCCTCTCAGGTAGAGAAGGTGCAGCTGAACAATCTGGCGGATGTGAGGATCGATGAGGACGTGCTGCCGGAATTCCGGCAGCTCAGCCACTCCTTCAACCAGATGCTGGAGCGGTTGAACAACGCCTTTACCGCCCAGCGGCAGTTTACCGGCAATGCCGCCCACGAGCTGCGCACGCCGCTTGCGCTGATGCAGGCACAGCTGGAGCTGTTTTCCGCAGAGCACACCGATGTGCTGCCGGAGACGGCGGAGTTTCTCCTGCTTTTGCGGGAGCAGACGGAGAGGCTGACGCAGATGACCAAAACGCTGCTGGAAATGAGCAATTTGCAGCAGGTGGCGCGGAACGAGCAGATTCAGCTTATCCCAATGATTGAGGAGATTTTCACAGACCTCGCCCCGCTGGCAGAAAAGCGCGGTGTCACGCTAAAAGCGGAGGGCGACGGCGTTATGACCGGCAGCGACGCGCTGATCTATCGGCTGATCTTCAACCTGACGGAGAACGCCGTCAAGTACAACCGCCCTGGCGGCTCGGTGTGGGTCTACGTCACACAGGAGACGGAAAAACTCCTGATCCGCGTTTCCGACACCGGCCGCGGCATTCCGGAGGAATTTCAGCGGAGCATCTTTCAGCCCTTCTTCCGGGTGGACAAGTCCCGCAGCCGCGAGTACGGCGGCGCGGGACTGGGGCTTTCTCTGGTGTGGGAGATCGCCGATCTCCACGGCGGCTGCGTTTGGGTGGAGGAAAGTTCGGACAAGGGCACGACCATCGCGGTGGAGCTGCCGATACAGTGAAGCTGCATCTCACATAAAGCAATAAGCCGCGCAGTGGGAGCACCCTTCGGGCGCTCCCGCCTTATCTTAGCATTTTGAATGACTTTGTATTTTCCCAAAGGCCCCCGCTTCGGCGGGGGCCCTTGTCTTTTCACCTTTCGTTTCCCGCTGCGTAGGATAGACTGTACGGAGTCGCCCGGCTCCGCATACTACGGATACGGAAAAGGGAGTGTCTATGCAATCATCTGTCCTTCAGGGGATATTGCTCCCCTTCTGGGGCACGTCGCTGGGTGCGGCGTGCGTATTCTGCCTGCAAAGAGCGCCCTCCGCCGTTCTGCGCCGCGTGCTGGAGGGCTTCGCCGCCGGGGTGATGACCGCTGCCTCGGTGTGGAGCCTGCTGCTGCCCGCTATCGACTGGGCGGACATGGGCCGCTGGTCCTTCCTTCCGGCGGCGGGCGGTTTCTGGCTGGGGGTGCTGTTCCTGCGGCTGCTGGAGCGACTGCTGCCGGAGGCTGTTACCGACCGTTCCACCACCATGACCCTTCTGGCGGTGACGCTGCACAACATCCCGGAGGGGATGGCGGTGGGTGCGGCCTATGCCGGATGTGTGGCGGCAGGAGCCGCCGCGCCCGCCGCGGCGTTTACGCTGGCGCTGGCCATCGCCATCCAGAATGTGCCGGAGGGCGCCATTGTGGCCCTGCCCCTGCGTACCGCCGGTGCGGGGAAGGGGAGAGCCTTTTTGGGCGGCGTGCTCTCCGGCGTGGTGGAGCCCCTGGCCGCCGGCGTGACGGTGCTGGCGGCGGCGCTCATCGTTCCGGCACTGCCCTGGCTGCTGGGCTTTGCCGCCGGGGCCATGCTCTATGTGGTGGCCGCCGAGCTGCTGCCCACGCGCGGCGATTCCGGCCCGGGGGCGCTGGCCTTTGCCGCGGGCTTTACCGTAATGATGATCCTGGACGTGGCGCTGGGGTAGGGAGGAGGGTTGACAACGGCCAATTCCTGTAATATAATATCGCTGACAAGTAAATAAACAGTCTGTTGATCCAATGTCGCCGGCGGCCGTACAGCCCACCATGGGCCAGGCGTCGGCATAGAAGGAAAGGGGTAGCCAAACCCCGCACGACCGGTACTGTGAGCGCAAGGATGCACCGAAGCGGCGTAAGCCGCCGGGACGAAAGTCCGCCATTGTGGGTAAGCCCATGAGAAGGTAGGCTGCAAACGAGGCGGGAATACTGTTCCCCCGCGGCGCGAGCCAGGAGAATTGCATTGTGTAGGACAAAGTTGCAGCGGGCGCGCTCTCCGTGTGCGGGAACCTTGTACCACCATGTAGATGTACCACGCTGGCCTCCTGAATGGGAGGTCGGTGTTTTTTGCACCACCTTTTTCGCGGCCGGCCCTTTTGGGCGGGCGGCGGGGGCGGCGTCTTTCCGTGGTGCAGGGGTCGTATCTATTGCGTTCGCTGTCCGGCTTTGCGCCGGGCAGCGTTTCATTTTCGCGGGACAGAGTGCACTCTGTCCCATTTTTCATGCCCTGCATGAAAAATATTTCCCTTGCCAGGCTGACACGCTGCCATACACAGCGAAGCGGTGCGGAAAACTCGACTGTCAAGCTGAGGCGCCGTGCGCTTTCCATCTGACCGTGAAACTGTGCAGACGAGTCCCCTTTGTCAAGCTGAGGCGGCCATTGGCCGCGTGCTTTTCCATAAGTGGGGCGGGGATGTTGCCGCATCCCCGCCCACCCCCTCACGTCGACAAAAAATTTACATAAAGGAGAAAGAGACATGAAGAAGAGAGTCATAAGCTGGCTGCTGACCGTCGTGATGGTCGTCAGCCTGCTGCCCACCTCCGTGTTGGCCGACACGCTGGCCGCGGATCAGGAGCAGCAGACCCAGCAGGAACAGATAACTCCGGTGGACACGGAGAACACCGTCCCTGCCGAGGATGAGGAGACGCAGGAGCAGCAGGAGCCTGCTGAGGAAGTGCCTGTGTCCCAGATGGCCCGCAGCGGCGGCGCGGCGCTGGCGCTGGCGGAAGGAACTGTCAGCTCCGCGAAGGAGTTTGCGGCGATGGACGCCAGCGGCAGCTATACGCTGACGAAGGATATCATTGTCACCGAGCCCTATGCCAGCGACTTTTCCGGCACCTTTGACGGCAACGGCCACACCGTGACGCTGGATATTGAGGGCAATAGTGCGAATGTGGGCCTATTTAGAAAATTGGGTGGCGGCGCTACTGTGAAGAATGTTACTGTTGCTGGACAAGTGACGGCGACAGGTAAAAATAATGTAGGCGGTATTGCGGGCAATGCAGACGGCAATGTAACTATTGAAAATTGCAAAAATACGGCGAGCATTAAGGGAAGTAAAGCTGTTGGTGGTATCCTTGGCTATAGTGAACCCGGCAGTGGCTTTGTTACGATTTCTTCCTGCGCGAATATGGGAAGTGTGAGTGGTACAAGAAAGCAAGTTGGCGGCATTGCAGGAAATGTTGTAGGAACTCACATAATAAGGAATTGCTATAATCAGGGGGATATAAGTGATGGCGCAGGCATACTCGGTAGAGGAACGAAGGGCGTTCTGGTGGAGAACTGCTATACTGTTGGTTCCGTTGAAACGAACGGTGCAATAATGGCGGTATCATCCAGTTCCTATTCTTCGGACGAGCCATGCCGTATTGTTAACTGCTATGCGCCGAGTGAAACCGTAACGGCGCTGGTACCGTCAACTGTTAAGATTAGCAACTCTGGTACCAAATCCTCCGCCGAGATGCAGTCCGCGGAGTTTGCCGCCACCCTTGGCAGCGCATTCCAGTACAATGGGGGCGGCTATCCTACGCTGAAGGACCCGGAGCCAGTGGTGGAAAAGAACGTCGTGTCTATTTCCGTAAAGTCGGCTAAAACGACGTGCTATACCGGCGATGAACTGGAGCTCAGTGTTACAGTTACCTATGACGATAACAGTAGCGAGGTCATCACCAAGGGTTTCACGGTGGCGGGATTTGACAACACCGCGCCGGGAAAGCAGACGGTGACTGTGACCTACAAGGAAAAAACGGATTCCATTGAGATCGAGGTCATTAAGAAGCCTGAGTTTGATGACTTCTTCGCTGGTATTGTTAACAGTGTTGAGGTGACGAATGATGCCACCTATCCTTATGTGGTGGACATGACCGACAGCGACGGCCTTTGCCTGCGCTCCAGCAATCCGGCTCAAGGAAATACAAGCAGTACATCTACGATTACGCTGAAGGCAAAGGCCAATGTGACGCTTAGCTTTAAGTATTGGGGCTGCAATTATGATTCTTCTTACGCAGCTCTTACGATCGTAAAAAACAACAGCTATAATCCAGAGATGCGGTCATGGGGGAGTACTCAGTGGAAGGACTTCACCATTGATCTGAAAAAGGGCGATACGCTGAGACTGAATCTTATAAAGACGTATGTCTCAGGTGATTACTATGTCAAGCTCAAGGATTTCACAGTTTCGTCCCTGTATGAGGTGAAGTTGACAGCGGAGCCTGAAGAGGCTGATGCGGTCGTTGCACTGAAGGACAGCACAGGCGCAGAACTTAAAGGTACGAATGGTGTATACATCGTTTCTGCAGGTGAGTATACCTACACGGTGTCGGCTTATGGGTATGACACTGTTACGGAAACGATCAATGTTGCTGCAGATGTGGCAAAGACGGTGCCGCTGACCAAATCTGCGGCCTATTCCGTGGCGTTTGATATCTCGCGCCCCGCAGGGATCACGGCGGATCCGACAGTGACCGTCAGAACCAACGGTAAGGCGGTATATACCGGTGATGGTACAGGCTGCAGTCTGTCCAATGGCAGCTACGCTTATACAGTTGCCTGCGATGGCTGCGATAATGCCGGCGGTATATTCTCTGTGAATGGCGATAAGGTGAATATCACAGTGACGCTGGCAAAAAAGGCGATATTTGAGGATTTCTTTGCCAATTGCCAGGGTATCACCGTCAGCGGTGACAAGGGGAAATTTACCATAGAGGGTGCTGGCAAGGACTCCTATCTCAAGACCACAGAAACGACCACACTGGCTCTCACAGCTACAAAGAATGTGAAGCTGTCGTTCAGCTATATCGCCAATGCGGCAGGGTGTGTGGAAGGCGACTGGTATGATGAGCCGGATGAATACTATTATTTCACCATAAAGAAGAACAGTAAACAAGTCAAGCTTGCTGACAGAGAAACTTCTTGGAAAGATTTTTCAGTGGAGCTTACGCAGGGTGATGTGCTGACCATTAGTTATGATGGTTATACCAGTTACTATTACGCAGCCCTGAAGAATTTTGCAGCAGTTCCGTTCTATACCCTCACCCTTAATACTCCCGCCGGTGCAACGGTGGTGCTGAAGGACCGTAGTGGCGCGGAGATCACCGGCAAAAACGGCGCATACACCGTTGCCGCCGGTACCTATGCCTACACCGTCAGCAAGTTCGGCTACGAGACCGAGACGGGGAGCATCACCGTTAATGCCGATGTGAACAAGACCGTCACGCTGAGCGAACTTGCCTCCTGCACCCTGACCTTTGCCGTAACTCCGGCGGAAAACGCTAAGGTGACCGTGACCCACCCCGTGGGCGGCACCATCAAGCCCGAGACCGACGGCGGCTACAAACTCTACCTCGGCGAGACGTATGCCTATACCGTCGCCAAGGCGGGCTATATCCCCGTTCACGGCAGCATCACCGCCGCCGAGGACAAGACGCTCTCCTTCACCTTAACTTACGCGGGTGAGGGCTGGGACGGCACCGCCAAGACCGCACCCACCCAAGACAAAAACGGCGTCTATCAGATCGGCACCGCCGCGGAACTGGCATGGTTTGCCGATGCGGTCAACAAGGGCGGCACGACCATCAGCGGCAAGCTCACCGCCAACATCAACCTCAACGGCAAGACTTGGACGGCCATCGGTACCGACAGTAATAAGTTTGCCGGCACCCTGGACGGCGATAATTACACCGTTAGTGGTTTGGCAGGAACTGGCGGATTAGTCTATTATTTGAGCGCCAATGGAACTGTCAAGAGTTTGTGTGTGGATTGCGCCATTGACGGTACAAGTAATGTCGGAGGTATTGCGGATAAGAGTGAAGGCCGGATTAAAAACTGCCTCGTCAGTGGTTACATCAAAGGCGGCGATGACGTGATCTTTGGTGTTGGCGGTATTGTTGGTCATGGTGTGGCAGGCAATGTCATTAGTGGCTGTGTGAGCACAGCGGATATTCTGTTCAAGTACTCCCGGTATGCGGTGCAAAATGGCGCGGGAGGTATCGTGGGTTATACTTACGGTACCGTAGAGAACTGCTATTTTGCGGGGAACGTCCACACTAACGCAAAGAGTGTTAGCGCTGGCGGATTTGGCGGACTTGTCGGCTGTGCGCGCAGTAATGCTGTTATGAAAGACTGCTACACTGTAGGTGCTGTCACCGGTCCGGAAAGCAGCTTCGGTGCGGTGGTAGGCAAGGTGAACTCCGGCGCCACCATCACCAACTGCGCTTATCTGGACACCGTCGCACCACAGGCCGCGGCGGATGGCACCACCAGCGGTATGACTGCCCGCACCGCGGACTATATGCGCACCCCGGAATTTGCGGCGGAGATGGGGATGCACCTTGACAGCGGCAACAGCAACGGCGGCTTCCCGGTGCTGCCCTGGCAGGGCGGCACCCCCGTGGACAATGCCGACCTCAAGGCCGCTGCCGCCGCCGCCAACGCCTTGGAACTTCGCGGCATGAGCGCCGCCGACGCCGCCAAGAAAGCCAAGGCCGACTGGTACGCCGAGACTGTGCTGAGATTCTATGACCTTACGGACTATAACGATAAGGCCGACCTCTGTGAGAAATACGGCATCGAAGAGCCCGGCGAAGCGGTCACGGACCTGCACGACTACTTCCTGAACGCCCTGCAAAAGCACTTCTATAAGGAACTGGGGCTCGATGCCGAGAATGCAGACCTTCTGAAGGCCGATGCCACCGGCGTCTATCAGCTCCGCGGCCTTACCCCGGTGAGCAGCGACCCGGAGGAGGAAGAGGAGATCGCGCAGACCTATACCGGCTTCCTGACCCTGCCCGCGAGCGTCACCGTTCCCGTGGAGGGCAGTGGAGAGAAGACCGTTTCCCTCGCATGGACGGCGGATAACGCTCTGGTGAACACCGCCACCGGCGCGCTCACCGCGCCTGCGGCGGATAAGGTCACGGTGACCCTCACCGCCACGCTCCAAAGCGGCGCTTCCACGAAGACCAAGACCTTCACGCTGTGCCTCTGGTCCGAGAATGCGGAAAAGGTGCAGACTCTGGAGGATATTGCCGCCGAGTTCACGCGCAAGAATACCGCCGTGCAGCCTCTGGAAGGCGTGGGGCTCTATTATGAAACCAACATCACCCAAGCCTTCCGCCGCCTGCTGGCAGAGCAGGGCTATGCGGATGTGGCGGACAACTCCGAGATCACCTATGTTAACGGCAGCGCCAAGGCCAACGGCTTTGACGGTACCAAGGTACAGTACATTGCCGACAACGGCAAAATCACCTACTTCACCGGCGACGGCACCGCCCGCCAGACCGTGCAGTACACGGGGTTGAAGTTCAACATCACCTATGCCGGGGTCACCAAGGAGATCACCCTCCGTGCCACCGTGGGGCGCAGCGCCGACGCGGTGCAGAAACTGCTGGAGAGCGCCGCCGAGTCCCTGAATTGGGAACTCATCCGCGGCGAGAACACCAACGGGGCCACCCAAAGCGAGGTGGCGGGCTGGACGCTCTACACCGTGAACGACCGCATCACCTCCAACCTCACGCTTCCCTCCAGCATTGCGGGGCGCTATGATGTGAAGGTGCAGTGGGGCACCCGGAACACCGAGTGGCTCTACATCACCAACGGCACCAACGGCACCGGCGTGGGCACCGTCAACCGCCCCCTGCAGCCCGCAGACGGCACGGCGCTGCCCGAGAAGGCCGGCAAGTTCCGGCTGATCGCCCGCGTGACCTATGACGCCTTCGATGACTACACGCTGGCGCACATCACCGGCGACAACGGCGTGGAGGTCTATGCCGATGTGCTCTTTGACGCCACCGTTGCGCCCTTCGACAGCAGCGTGACCAGCGAGATGCAAAACGCTCTGGCGGAGAAGTATCAGGGGCTCCTGCGTGACTTTGTGGACAAGACAAAGCCCGTGGACACGACTGCCGTCAGCGACGATATGCAGATGCCCAGACCCGCTCTTCTGGAGCAGGAGGACATCATGACCGACAGTTATAACCAGAAGGTCACGATGGTGAGCCTCACCCCGGATGTGCTGGACTTCAACGGGTATCACGCCATGGTCTACCGCCCACTGCCCGGTGAGAAGCCGGTGGAGGCGAAGTATGTGGTGACCATCACCACCCGCAGCTCCGGCCTTCTGCTGGCGCGGCAGGAGTTCAGCTTCACCATTCAGCCTTTTACCCAGCCGGAGTTGGATGGCGCTGCCGCCTTTATGACGGAGGCGCGGACCGAGAACGCCTACTGGGACGGTATCAAGAACGAGAATACGGATAAGACCAAGGTCACCTCCGACCTGTACCCCTTCGCAGAGATCTGCAAAAACGAGGACGGCACGCTGAAATACGTCCGCGGCACGGTGAATATGACCTTCGACGGCATCGAGGCCGACGATATCCCCGGCTGGCTCGATACGGAGAAGTACCGCTGCTTCCGATCCTCCCGACCCTCCGTCATCGAGAATGAGCTGCTGCGTGTACACCAGCCGGAGTACAATACGACAGTTACGCTGGACAGCGTCCTGACCTACACCAAGTACGCCCAGTATTGGGAAAAGTTCGGCATCAACGGCACCGAGGAGAGCAAGGAACGCTACAAGAACTTTGCCCAATTCTACAAGCAGCCCATCCAGATCGACCTGACGGTGCCCGGTACCACGGGGCAGAATGACCCCAACGAAAATCAGACCCTCACCGTGAAGGTCAAGGTGGACGGCTACAACAAGAACGGCCATACTTTCACGGGAATCTCCGGCTTTACCTTCACCGGCAAGGCCAACGAGGATCCAACCGCTTGGGACGCTGTGAAGGCGTGCCTTGACAGTGCCAACTACACCTATACCGGCAGCGGCGCCTACATCAAGAGCATCACCGATGCGGCGGGCCACACCCTCAAGGAGAAGGGCGACGGCAAGTCCTCCGGCTGGATGTTCGGCCTCACCTTACAGGGCGGCACCGAGACTCTGCCCAAGACCACGCTGGACAACACCTATCTCAAAGACGGCGACACCCTGCGCCTGTTCTTTACCGACACCTATATCCCGCTGGATCCGACGGATCCCGCCGTGCCCGGTGCGGAAGTGCCCGGCTTCGATGAGGCGTATGCCGGCGCCAAGGCGTATATCCAAAGCGCGGTGAGCGCCCCGGTCGTCAGCTATCTCTTCGGCGAGTGGGCGGTACTGGGACAGGCTCGCGCCAAGGTGCCTCTGTCCGAGGCATATATCGCGGCCTATTATGAGAAGGTCGTGGCCTATGTAAAGGCGAACATCGGCTCTGACGGCATCCTCCGGGCTCCCGATGATAAAAACACCCCCGTCATCACCGACAATGAGCGTATTGCCCTGGCTCTTACCGCCATCGGCAAGGACCCCGCCAACGTGGGCGGCGAAAACCTGCTGAAGGCGCTGCAGAACAAGGATATCATGCAGGTCACCGATACCAGTAACACGGATATCAACGGCCTCGTCATGGGTCTGCTGGCGCTCAACAGCCGCAATTACACCTCCGACACCTCCTGGCTGGTGCAGGCTGTTCTTGCACAGCAGAACGAAGACGGCAGCTGGAGAGCCAGCGCCGACACAAAACCCGTCGGCGACGTGGACATGACCGCCATGGCGCTCCAGGCGCTGGCACCCTACCATAAGGACGGCGGCAATGAAACCGTGAACACCGCCGTGAGGAAAGCCCTCAACTGGCTCTCCGGCAAGTATCGAAGCGGCTACGACTCCTCCGAGAGCTGCGCGCAGGTGGTCATCGCCCTTTCCGCCCTGAATTTGGATGCCAACACGGACGCGCGCTTTACCAAGACCGTGGAGGGGAAGACCCTGAGCGTGCTGGGGAACCTCCTGCAGTACCGCGTGGCGGAGAACGGCGGCTTTAAGCATCAGTTCGCAGACAAGGCCGTCAACGAGATGGCCACGGAGCAGGCGCTTTGCGCCATGGCCGCCTATGCGCGCTTTACCGAGAAGGCCAACGCCCTCTACGATATGACCGACGCCGCCTGCGCCCATCGCTTCGGCGAGTGGCAAGTGACCGTGGCCGCCACCTGCACCAAGGACGGCGTCAGCCGCCGGATCTGCTCCATTTGCGGCGCCGTGGAGGAAAAGCCTGTTCCCGCGACGGGACACAAGTTCGGCGCGTGGACGGTGACCAAGGCGGCCACCTGCACCGAAAGCGGTATCAGCACCCGTAAGTGCAGCGTTTGCGGCACGGAGGAGACGATGATCGTCCCGTCTCTGGGGCACAGTATGACTGCCACGGCGGGCAAGGCTGCTACCTGCACCGAGGCAGGCAACAGTGCCTACTGGTCCTGCTCTCGCTGCCACAAGTTCTTCAGCGATGCGGCGGGCAAGACCGAGATCGCCAAGGACAGCTGGGTCATCGCGGCCCTGGGCCACGATGAGGCCACCCGTGCGGCGGTGGCGGCCACCTGCTACGCCTCCGGCCATGAGGCGGATACCTACTGCAAGCGCTGCGGCATTGTCATCACAGCTGGCGCGACCATTCCCGCCACCGGCAAGCACACCTACGTCAACGGCGTCTGCACCGTCTGCGGCGTCAAGAACCCGATGGCCAACGTCAAAGGCGATGACATCAAGGTGGACAGCAAGGACAACACAATCGTCACAGGCGGCGGCCTGGTCATCAAGGCCGATGATACCATCACCGGGGAGGTGCTGGCGGACATCAAGGCAGCAGTGAGCGACGGTGCAATCACCGTGACCGTGACGGATACGCTCCAGCTCACCAACGAGCAGAAGGCCGCCGACGGCGGCAAGAGCGCCCTGACCGAGGCGGCCAAGATGGCCGGTGACGAGGTTAAGAAGGAGCTGAACAAGCTGGCCGAGAAGCTGGACGCCCTGCGCGGCGACAAATCCCGCAAGAACGCGCAGTTGGAGAAGGTCGTAGACGTGACTGTGGCGCTGGTCAAGACGGAAGGGAACGAGATCAAGACCGTGGCGCAGCTTATCGAGCTGCCCCACAGCGTCACCGTGACCATCCCCATCACCGACGAGCTGTACGCGGCCCTTCAGGGCAAGCACGTCTGCGTGGTGCGCAGCCACACGGATAGCAGCGGCAATGTGACCACTGCCGAGCTGTCCGCTACGCTGGGCGGCACCAAGGGCAATTATGTCCTGACCTTCCAGACGGACAAGGCCTCCGCGTTCGCTATCGTCTCCTATGAGACGGTGTCCTCCGGGTACTACTACGGCGGAAGCGGTACGGCCGACAGCGGCAAGAAGGACTCTGCCAACACGGCGGATGACAGTCAGATGGTGCTGTGGCTGGGCAGCGCGGTCCTGGCGGCGGCAGCCGTTGTGGTGCTGACCCGGAAGAAGCGCGTTTCCAAGTAACAACAGAACAGCCGACGCAGGGGCGCGAAAGCGCCTCTGCGTATGGCGCTTTTGTGAGGAATGAGAGATATGAAGAAAAACCACCGATTTTGGCTGTTGGCGCTGGCGCTGTCCCTGCTGCTGACCTGCGCCGCCTGCGGGAAAAAGACCGTATCGTACGCCCCCGGCAACATTCCCGCGGCAACGCAGGAGCAGACCACGGACACCAGGAAGAACGACACAGCTGAAACGGGCACCACCAAGGCTGACGGCAAGCAGGACGCGGCAAAGACTGAGGATAAGACCGCGGACGACAAGAAGCCTGACAAGCAGAAGCCGGCTGGTGAAGCCAAAAAGACCGAGGAGGACACCAAAAAGCAGGAGGATACCAAAAAGCAGGAGGAAGCCAAGCGCCTGGAGGAGCAGAAGCGGCTGGAAGAAGAGAAGAAACAGCAGGAACAGAAGCAGCCTTCTGCGCCGGACCCGGACCCTGCGCCTGCACCTGACCCTGCGCCGGCGGCGTCCGTATCGCTGTACATTTCCTGTGCCACGGTGCTTGATAATATGGACAAGTGCTCCGACGGCGTGAAGGGCCTTATCCCCGCCGACGGCGTGATCCTGTCCGCCACGGTGACCATCACCGAGGGTGAGTCTGTCATGTCCGTACTGAAGCGGGCCTGCGGTGACGCGGGTATCCCGGTGAGCTCCAGCGGCAACTATGTCAGGGGCATCAACGGCCTGTTCGAAAAAAATGTGGGCAGGAGCTCCGGCTGGATGTACTGCGTGGGGGGAACCTTCCCCAGCTATGGCGCGGACAGCTATACGCTCTCCGGCGGCGAGAGTATTCAGTGGCTCTACACCTGTAATATGGGTGCAGACGTGGGCAATACCTACATGGGCTGACAAAAGGGCGGCTTTTGCCGCCCTTTTTCCGCACGCAGGATTGACGTATCCCCTGGCGGCAGGGTATAATTAAAAGGTTAAGACATCATGTATGCAGGAGGTGATCCCATGGACGATACGCTGCGCACTTGCCATCCGGCGGTGAGCTTTGCCTATTTCGCCCTGGTCATCGCCTGCGCGATGCTGCTGATGCACCCGGTGTGTCTGGTTCTGTCGACGCTGGGCGGCGGGTGGTATGTTGCCCGTCTGCTGGGCGGCAAGGGCCTGCGCCGCCACCTGCTGTGGCTGCTGCCCATGGCCCTCCTGGCGGCGGCCCTGAACCCGGCCTTTGTCCACCAGGGCGTCACCATTCTGGCCTACCTGCCCTCCGGCAATCCTTTGACGCTGGAGAGCCTGCTCTACGGTCTGGCCGCCGGCGCCATGCTCAGCGCCGTGGCGCTGTGGTTCGTCTGCGTCACCGATGTCATCACCTCGGACAAGGTGGTGTACCTCTTTGGCCGCGTCATCCCGGCGCTGTCCCTGCTGCTGAGCATGATCCTCCGCTTTGTGCCCCGCTTTGTCCGGCGGCTCCGTGCCGTGGCGCAGGCCCAGCGGCATCTGGGCCGTGATACCCGGACCGGCGCCCCGGCCCGGCGCGTCAGAAGCGCCCTTCGTGTGTTCTCCATCGTTGTCACCTGGAGCCTGGAAAGCGGGCTCATCACCGCCGATAGTATGCGCTGCCGGGGCTATGGTCTGCCGGGGAGGACCTCCTTCTCCCTCTACCGCTTTGACCGGCGTGACGGTGCCGTCGCCCTCTGGCTGGCCTTCTGCGGCCTGTATCTGCTGGGCGGCGGTCTGGCCGGCGGCTTGCGCTTTCAGTATTACCCCATGCTGCTCAGCGGTCCCGTCACACCGCTGACGGTCAGCTTTTTCGCCGTTTACGGCCTGCTCTGCTTTACGCCGGTGCTGCTGGACGCCCTGTCCCGGCGCCGCTATCTCGTCCGGAAAGGAGGGACGCCCCGTGCCTGAACTGCTGCGTTTGGAGCATTTTGGCTTTACCTACCCCCAGCAGCCCCGCCCCGCGCTGGCGGATGTGTCCCTCACGGTCCGTCAGGGCGAGTTCTGGGTCCTCTGCGGCGCCTCCGGCTGCGGCAAGACCACGCTTCTCCGCCAGCTGAAGCCCGCCCTGCGCCCCCACGGTGCGGCCGAGGGCCGTATCCTCTTTGACGGTCAGCCGCTGGATGACCTGCCGCCCCATCGGCAGGCCGCTGATATCGGCTTCGTCCTCCAGTCTCCGGAGGAGCAGACCGTCACCGACAAGGTCTGGCATGAGCTGGCCTTCGGACTGGAGAGCCTTGGCTGCGACACGCCCTCCATCCGTCGCCGCGTGGCGGAGATGGCCTCCTTCTTCGGCATCCAGGACTGGTTCCATAAGAAAGTGGATGAGCTCTCCGGCGGCCAGAAGCAGCTGCTGGCCCTGGCCTCGGTCATGGTGCTCCAACCCCGTCTGCTGATACTGGATGAGCCCACCAGTCAGCTGGACCCCATTGCCGCCGCCGACTTTTTGCAGACTGTGGGCCGCCTGAACCGCGAGCTGGGCATCACCGTCCTCCTGACGGAGCACCGTCTCGAGGAGGCCTTGCCCCTGGCTACCCACGCCGCCGTGCTGGACGGCGGCCATCTCCTCTGTGCCGGCGCGCCGGAGACGGTGTGCCGTTCCCTGCGGGGCCGCGGCCACGATATGTTCCTGGCCATGCCCGCCGCCGTCCGTATCTGGGCCGGGGTGGACAGCGACGCGCCCTGCCCCATCACCGTCCGCGAGGGCCGCGATTTCCTGTCCGGCTGGTGCGATGAACACCCCCTGTGCCCGCTGCCGCCGGAGCCGGTGTATCCCGCCGGGGATACCGCCCTTGCCGGCGCGGGTCTCTGGTTCCGCTATGAGCCGGACCAGCCGGACGTGGTCCGCGGTCTGGACCTTCAGGCCCGCCGGGGTGAGCTGCTGGCCCTGCTGGGCGGCAACGGCGCGGGCAAGTCCACCACCCTGGGCCTGCTGTCCGGCGCGCTGACGCCCCAGCGGGGCACCGTGACCCATACGGGCCGCATCGGCGTTCTGCCTCAGGACCCGCAGGCTCTGTTCGTGAAAAACACGGTCCGTCAGGACCTGTACGAATCCTTTGACGGCACGGACCTCCCCAAAGACCAACGTGACCGCCGGGTAGAACAGGTGACGGCCCTTTGCCGCCTGACCGAGCTGCTGGACCGCCATCCCTATGACCTCTCCGGCGGCGAGCAGCAGCGGGCCGCCCTGGGTAAGGTGCTGCTGCACCAGCCGGATATCCTGCTGCTGGACGAGCCTACCAAGGGCCTGGACGCCGCCTTCAAGCAGTCCTTTGCCGCTATTCTTTCCGCGCTGACCGCCGCCGGCACGACAGTGGTGATGGTCAGCCACGACGTGGCCTTCTGTGCCCGGTATGCCCACCGCTGCGCCCTGTTTTTCGACGGCAGCATCGTCGCGGAGGGCACACCCCGTGACTTCTTCTCCGGCAACAGCTTCTATACCACTTCCGCTAACCGTATGGCCCGGGACTTCTGCCCCTGTGCCGTCACGCCGGAGGATGTGATCGCGGTCATCGGCGGGACCGTCCCGCCCCAGCCGGAGGTGCCTGCCGCCTGGCAGCCTCTGCCTCCGGTGGCAGAGGAGTCCACCGCCTGGAAGCCGAAAAAGCTCCCCTGGTGGCGCAGGACCATCGCCGCCGTATGCGGTGCGGGTGCGCTGGCGATCTTCTGGCTGGCGGCCAAGCACACCGACCTCACCGCCCTGGTGGGCGGCGGCACGCTCTCCCAGGCCGGCTGGCAGGCCCTGGGACTTTACGGCCTGTTCATCGCCCTGCTTTTCGGCTGCATCGCCGCCATCGGCCGACGCTCCAAGCCTCTGACGCTGCTCCAGACCCCGGTGCAGAAGCGAAAGCTCTCCCACCGTACCCGTCTGGCGGCGGCACTGATCCTGCTGTGTATCCCCGCCACGCTGTATCTGGGCTTTTTCTACCTGGGCAACACCGCCTACTACCCCATCGCCTTCGCCGTGCTGCTGGAATGCATGGTGCCCTTCTTCCTGGTGTTCGAGGGACGGAAGCCACAGACCCGTGAGCTGGTGCTGGTGGCCTCCCTCTGCGCCCTGGGCGTGGCGGGCCGCGCCGCCTTCTTCATGCTGCCTCAGTTCAAGCCCGTCCTGGCTCTGACCATCATCTCCGGCGTGGCCCTGGGCGGCGAGACCGGCTTCCTGGTGGGCGCCATGACCATGCTGGCCAGCAACGTTCTGTTCTCCCAGGGTCCCTGGACGCCCTTCCAGATGTTCGCCATGGGTATCATCGGCTTCCTGGCGGGCGTGTTGTTCCGCCGGGGCTGGCTGCGCCGCAGCCGCGCCGCCCTGTGCGTCTTCGGGGCCATCTCCGCCGTGCTCATCTACGGCGGCATCATGAACCCCGTCTCCGCCCTGCTCTATGCCCGCACGCTGGAGTGGAAGGTCATCGCCGCCTACTATGTCACCGGCTTTCCCATGGACTGCGTCCACGCCGCAGCCACGGTGTTCTTCCTGCTGGTGCTGGCGGAGCCCATGCTGGAGAAGCTGGACCGCATCAAGATCAAATACGGCCTAGTGGAATAAGCAGGCGCCCACCCCGACGGGGTGGGCGCGTCCGCGCGGTGCAACTTCAGGTTTCCCGTCTTTTTCCCGCCGCAACCGAAAGGTGATAGACATTCCGCCGCTTCTCCTGTATAATGGCGGTGAGAACACAGAAGGGAGGACCGCCTATGCCTGCCATCCGCTGCAAGGCCTGCGGCAAGACCTATGATTCCCGTGAGGGCTTCTGCCCCAAGTGCGGCGCCTATAACCGCCCGCCCCGCCGGGAGTGGGTGGACGCCGGCGGCGACGTCCACTACGCCGAACAGGAGAAGGTCTGCTACGAGCAGAAGGAGTGCCACGAAGAGAAAGTTTGCTATGAAAACCAGACCCGCCGCCCCCGGCCCCATATCCGCCGCCCTGCCGCTGGTAAAAGCCCATCCTCTGCCGTGACCTTCATCGCCGTGGCCGTGGCCGTGATCGTGCTGTTTGCCGTGCTGCGCGGCGTGTCCGGTGACATCTTTGACCGCAATGAGCCGATGCCCGACTACGGTTGGGGGCAGGTAGCACCCGCCGAGGAGATCGAAGCCGCGGTGCGGGAGTATGCGGAGCTGGGCGCGGTATTTACATTGGGTGAGGACGAGGATGACTTCACCACCGTGAACGATGTGTGGATGGATGACAGCGACCTGCTCCACGCCATCGTGACGCTGGAGGAGGCATACCAGTCGTTCCCCGACCTGTGCAGCATGGGCAGTGACGGCAGCGAGCACTGGCTCTGGCTGGAGGATATAAAGGACACGGACAAGGGCGAGTACACGTTTGAGTGTGTGTATGACCTGTCGTATGCGCCCCACGACAATATGTGGCTGGTGTTCTATGGCGTAGACAAAGAGGTGTGGGTGGGCATCGAATCGACAATATAAAACAAGACGGCCGTATGGCCGTCTTGTTGCAAATAAGCTGTACTTGCCGGTATTAAAGATAGTATTGAAAGCCATCGAGACTTTGAACAAAACGCTCGATTTCTTTTCGTATATCCCTTAATATCTCGTTTTGGAAAACCCTATATTTCCGCAGAAGAGGTATGAAGGAAATAAATTATTCGCTATCAGGGGGAATGTCATCAATGGTTAGGACATGAACCATGTCATTATCCGCGCGATCCCTCAGTTCTTGCCGCATTTCTTCAATGCCAATATCGGTTTTGTCACCGATATAGTAGGATTTGTCAAAGAAATGCGCATCACATGGGCGACAGTCTGAACTTGCACCTAAGCGAATTACCTCACCCTTTGCGATGATGGCAATCTCTATAATATCGTTTTCCTCCAGCATCTGCACTATATCACTAATATGATAATCTTTGCTGCTTGATATGGTTGCTGCATGATCGGCGCGGCTCTCTGACCTACGTTCACCAATCATAATCATCTCTGCGACGGATATATAGATACATAATGTGGCCAATATCATGATTTGAACACAGATTACTCCAACCACTATTCTCCAAACAGGATGTTGGATAAGAAAAAAGTGCTTTCTGTTGATAAGGAATATAATCAATAGTGCGCTCAAAATTATCTTAACGATTGGAAACATATAGGATTGTAAATGTTCGTTACATTTAAGTAAGCTCATCTTCAACTTATCACCTCCTATGGTTTAGCGCCCGGTTTCGGGACTATAGTATCTGCTCTGGAGATACTACAATCCTGCCTTGGTTGAATCCTGTTATGTGTCCCGGAGGGGGAATTCCCCTCCGGGACCGTTCCCTTTTGAGGCGGATACCTACTGAAACAAAGTGTTATCCACCGGCCAGCATCGCCGTTGTGACACCACGGCGATTGTCAGGAATATTCATGAAACCTTTTTATCTCAAACAATACCGTGACTAAAATGCGAACTGAAAACTATCGACGATAGAATCACATACTTTTACTTCAGTGCTTTTTCGTTCACTTTGATATGTGGCAAACACTATTTTCGGGTGTTTGGCAACAACCCACAATTTTATAAACCAACTATCAGATGTTGTGCCTGTTCCATACAAAATTGTCTTGCCATCTCTGTTGAAAAGTATTAAAGGAGAATGCAGATTTATATTATTTTGATCAATAAATCTTTTGGCCAATATGCTCATCTGCTCATCTAAAGATTCTTTTGTTTTTAAAACATTAAAAAAAGATGTTGTTATCGCTCCATTGCCGCTGGGATTATACAAAAGAAGATTATCAATATCCTCTTCGGCACACCAATTGTTAGGTAATGTATAATTCAAATATTCATTATGATTAAGCGTCATTTATCTCACCTCTAATCATACAATTTAAGCACACCCGTCCAAGTCCCACCAAACTGTTGACTTGCGGCTGATGTGTATCTATTGAGTTGGTTCATTCCTCGAGCAATAGCTTGTAGATTGTTGGGTTTATTTCGTTCGGACTTCTTTGACAAGCTAGACAGCCGCACACCCCGGTGTGCGGCTGCTTTTATATCTCAGAACTTATCCTTATTGAATATCCGCAGGATCTCGTCGAAGGACTTGTCCATTTCGTCCTGACCCTGCTCGCCCTTCACCTCGTCCAGGGGCTGGGGTTCGCCGTTGGCGGCGGCCTGCGCCGGCTGGGTCGCGGCGGCGGCGTTGGCCGCCTGCTGCGCCTCGTCAAAGCCCGTGGCGATGACGGTCACGCGGATCTCATCGTCCAGCGTCTCGTCGAAGGCGGCGCCGAAGATAGTCAGCGCGTCGGGATGCACCGCCTGCTGCACCAGCGTGGCGGCCTGCTCCACCTCCTCCAGACCGATGTCCATGGAGCCGGTGACGTTGATCAGCACGCCCCGTGCACCGTTGATAGAGGTCTCCAGCAGGGGGGAGGAAATGGCCATCTTGGCGGCCTCCTCGGCCTTGCCCTTGCCGGCCGCGCGGCCCACGCCCATGTGGGCCAGACCTGCGTCCTTCATAATGGCGGTCACGTCCGCGAAGTCCAGGTTGATGAACCCGGTGTCGCGGATCAGGTCAGAGATGGACTGCACCGCCTGGCGCAGCACGTCGTCCGCGATCTCAAAGGCGTTGGCAAAGGTGATCTTCTGGTCGGTGGCGTATTTCAGACGCTCGTTGGGAATGATGACCAGCGAGTCCACCTTGCTCCGCAGCTCCTCAATGCCCTGTTCCGCCTGGGTCATGCGGCGGCGTCCCTCAAAGCCGAAGGGCTTGGTCACCACGCCCACGGTCAGAATGCCTGCCTCCCGGGCGATATCAGCCACCACGGGTGCCGCGCCGGTGCCGGTGCCGCCGCCCATGCCGGCGGTGATGAACACCATGTCGGTGTTTTCCAGCGCCTTGGCCATCTGGTTGCGGCTCTCCTCCGCGGCCTTGCGGCCCACATCCGGGTTGGAACCCGCACCCTTACCGCCGGTCAGCTTCTCGCCGATCTGAATTTTATAGGTAGCGCTGGAGGCATTCAGCGCCTGCTTGTCTGTGTTGACTGCGACAAAATCAACGCCCTGCGCGCCACTGCGTACCATGCGGTTGACCACGTTGTTTCCGCCGCCGCCTACGCCCACGACCTTGATGCTGACAACGTTCTCCGGGCCGGTTTCCAATCCAAAAGCCATGTCTGCTCCTCCTGCCATAATTTGTATGAAAATGACGGATTATCTCCTGGTAAATGCTATATCTTGTATTGTATTACGAATTGGCGCAAGCGTCAAGTGTAAGCACTTAATTTACCGAAAAAGTTTTGTGCCGGGAGCATGAAGCACCTGCGCAGCGTCCCCGATGCGGTGCGGTACGCGCGGCATCACTCCGGAATGAACCGTGCCTTCCCCTCCTGCATCATATTGATAACGCCCTTTTCGTTGACCTCCAGCTTCTTCACCACGGCCATCAGATAGTCCAGCTTGTAGCCGTAGTCGGCCTCCCGGGGCAGCTGCACGTCGAACCGTCCCAGATACCGCAGCGTCAGCTGTGCCGGGTCGCTCATATCCAGCAGCGATACGTCTGCCGTCATGCCGCGCTGGTCCAGCGCCTGCATGAGCGTCAGCAGCTGCTCCAGCGCCAGCTCCTGTCCCTCCGCCGCCTTTGCCGGCTGACCCACCGCCGGGTCTGTCAGCGTCAGGCCCTTTACCTGCATCCGCTGCTTCGCGGCAGCGGGCGTTACCTCGTCCACGATGTTCCCCGTGTCGCACAGCAGATACGCTTTCCCGTCCTGCACGATGGCCGCCGGGTCCGCGCACTCCGTCACGATGATGGAAAGCCCGTCCGGCAGCGACCGCCGGAACTGCACCGTCTCGATATACGGCAGCGCCCTGCGTATGCGCTCCGCCGCGCTGTACTTGTTCATCAGGAACATATTGTCCCCCTCGCTGACGCCCGCCGCGTCGATGATCTCCTGCCGGGTATAGCGGTCATTGCCGCTGACCTCGATGCTGCGTATACGGAAAAACAGCGTCAGAGCCAGAGAGATGGCGGTGCAGATCAGCACAAAAGCCAGCAGCTTGTAGAGGAAGCTCAGGCTTCCTCTCCGCCGCTTATGGTTGTACCGTCTGCGCCTTGCCATCGTCCGTGCTCCTCCGCTGTTTTTGCTGTCTCGTCTATTGCTCTGTGATCCGGGCGCCCAGCGCCCGCAGGTCCCCGGCCAGGTCCGCGTAGCCCCGCTGGATGTGGCCGATGCCCTGCACCGTGGTCACGCCCTCGGCGGCCAGCCCGGCCACCGCCAGCGCCGCCCCGCCCCGCAGGTCGGTGGCCACGACCTCCGTGCCGTGCAGCCGTTCCGTGCCGCACACCACTGCCACCCGCCCCTCGGTCCGGATGTCCGCGCCCATGCGCGCCAGCTCCGGCACGTGCCGGTACCGGCTCTGAAAGATATTCTCCACAAACACCGTGGTGCCCTGCGCCCGCAGCAGCGCCGCCATCAGTATGGCCTGGCAGTCGGTGGGGAACCCCGGATACGGCGCCGTCCGCACTGGCGGCACGGCCCGCAGCGGCCCTGTCCGCACCAACTGTATGTACCCCTCGCCGCAGCGGACGCCGCAGCCCGCCTGGTCCAGTACCGTGGTCACCGCAGCCAGGTGCCGGTGCTCCGTGTTCCGCAGCGTGACCTCTCCGCCGGCGGCTGCCGCCGCGCACAGATAGGTGGCCGCCACGATCCGGTCCGGTATCACCCGGTGCACGCACCCGTGCAGCTCGCGTCTCGGTGTCACCGTGATGACCGAGCCGCCCGCGCCCCGCACCTCCGCGCCCATGGCGCACAAAAAGTCCTGCAGATCCGCGATCTCCGGTTCCCGTGCCGCATTGCAGATCACCGTCTCGCCCTCCGCGCCGCAGGCCGCCAGCATGGCGTTCTCCGTGGCGCCCACGCTGGGCGTGGCCAGCACGATCTGGCAGCCGGTCAGCCGCCGTGCCCGGCACCGCAGGGTCCCGCCCGCGTCGTCAATGTCCGCCCCCAGCGCCCGCAGGGCCGCCAGGTGCAGGTCGATGGGCCGCGGTCCCAGCTCGCACCCGCCGGGATAGCTCAGCTCCGCCCAGCCGCACCGCGCCAGTATCGCCCCCAGAAAGATCACGGACGACCGCATCCGCCGCATCAGCGTCTGGGGTATATCGCACCGCGTCAGTGTGGTGCTGTCCACCAGCAGGTCGTCTCCGTCCCACTGCACAGCGCAGCCTAAGTACCGCAGGATATCTGCCGCCGAGTCCACATCGCTCAGGTGCGGACAGCCCTCAATGCGGCACACATCCCCGCTGAGCAGCGTGGCGGCCAGAATGGGCAGTACGCTGTTTTTCGCGCCCTGCACCGCCACCTCGCCCCGCAGCGGCGTGCCGCCCTCTATGGTGATATACCTCATGTGCCCTCCCTTTCCCGTCCATCCAACAGCTATGCCATTGTATGAACGGACAGGGGAGAGGGGTGACTCCCTTACTTCCGCACCAGCGCCATGATCGTGTCATAGATGCGCGCCGTGGCGTCGGGGATACCCAGCTCCTTCATGGCTCGCGCCATGGAGGAGCGCTTTTCGCTGTCGGAAAGAATGGCGCTCACGGCCTTGTACAGCCCGTCGCCGGTGCTCTCCGGCTCCGTGATGACCACCGCGCCGCCGTGCTTTTCCAGCAGCCGCGCGTTCTTCTCCTGATGGTTGTTGGTGACGTAGGGTGACGGCACCATCACCGTGGGCTTGCCCAGCGCCGTCAGCTCACTGATGGTGGAGGCCCCGGCGCGGCACAGCACCACGTCCGCCGCCGCCATCACCACATCCATGTCATAGATATACTGCCGCACGTCCAGCCGGTCGGACTTGGGCAGGCCCAGCTCCTGCAGCTTCTGCTCCATGGCCTCCCAGCCGCCCTTGCCCACCGCATGGATGTGGCGGAAGGGATAGCCCTCTGCGTCCTCCCGGCGGAAGAAGTCCACCATGCACTCGTTCATGTGGCTGGCGCCCAGGCTTCCCCAAAAGGATACCACAAGGGGTGCCTCGTCGTCAAAGCCCAGCTTTTTCCGGGCCTCCTCCCGGCTCAGCCGGAAGAAATCCCCCCGCACCGGCGTCCCGGTGACGGCGATGCGCTCCGGGTGCTTGTAGTGCTGGCGGCAGTCCTCAAAGCCTACCATGATGACATCGGCGTAGCTTTCCAGCATCTTCGTGGTCAGCCCCGGCACCATGTTGCTCTCATGCACCGCCGTGGGGATGCCCGCCCTGGCCGCCGCCTTCACCATGGGATAGCTGGCGTAGCCGCCGGTGCCCACCACCAGGTCGGGCTTGAAATCCCGCAGGATGGCCCGCGCCTGCCGTCCGGAGGACGCCAGCACCCGCACCGTGTGCAGGTTGTGGCGTATGCCCGCCGCATTCAGCTTCCGCTGAAAGCTGCTGACCTCCACCGCGGCGTAGTCGTACCCCGCCTTGGCCACCAGCTCGCGCTCCATGCCCGTGGGCGTGCCCACGAACAGCACGGCCGTCTCCGGGGCCTTCTCCTTCATATACCCCGCCAACGCAAGGGCAGGGTTTACGTGTCCCGCGGTGCCGCCGCAGGTAAATATCACTCTCATACGGTTGCTCCTGCCAGCCGCCTTGGGCGGCTTATACCTAAAAATTCGATACGTTCTGTATTTTATCTGTAAAATATTACGATTTGTTGTCGGATTTTGCGCTTTTATCCCGCCCGTGCCGCCGGTATCTGTCGCGATACGCTCAGCACGATGCCCATCTCCACCAGCTGCAAACACAGCGCCGTGCCGCCGTAGCTGAAGAAGGGGAGGGAGATGCCCGTGGTGGGCACGAAGCCCGACACCACGGCGATGTTCAGAAATGTCTGCAAGGCCAGATGGGTCATCACGCCCACCACCAGCAGCGCGCCGAAGCGGTCGCGGGCGTGGAGCGCGATCCAGAAGCCCCGCAGGATCAGCATGGAGAAGATCAGCATAATAACGCACGCGCCGATCAGCCCCAGCTCCTCGCAGATCACGGAAAAGATGAAGTCGTTGTACTGCTCCGGCAGGTACAGGAACTTTTGCCGTCCCCGGCCCAGTCCCACGCCCAAAAGGCCGCCGGAGCCGATGGTGATCAGGCTCTGCGCCAGCTGGTAGCCGTCGCCATAGTAGTCCTCCCACGGGTTGTGCCACATCTCGATACGCGCCGCGCCGTACTTGATGACGCCGGCCTCCGCCAGCTTCACGAACAGGAAGGCCAGTGCGCTGACGCCGGTGACGCCCACCGCCACCAGCCAGCCCTGTATGCCGCCCACGATCATCAGCACCGCGCCGGTGGCGAAGATCAGGACGGTGCCCGACAGGTGGGGCTCCAGCATCATCAGCACGCCGATGACCGCCAGCAGCGCCACATAGGGCAGTATGCCCTGCCGCCACGTCAGCATCTTCTCCCGCTTTTTGGAGATGGTGTCAGAGAAGTACACGATGACCGCTAACTTGGCGATCTCAGACGGCTGGAACTGGAACACGCCCTTGATGCCCAGCCATCGGGTGGCTCTGTTGGCGGTGATGGCCAGCGGGTTGTGGGGGATAATGACCAGTATCAGCAGGAACAGCGCCAGCCCCACCAGCAGCCGTCCCGCGCCGCGCCAGCGCTGATAGTTGATCTTGCTGACCACGAACATGGCCACAAGACCCAGCGCCGCGAAGGCGGCCTGCCGCTTGAAGTAGTAGGTGCCGTCCCCGGTGTCGTAATAGGCCCGGGGAAAGCTGGCGGAAAACAGCATGATCAGGCCGATGACCGTCAGCAGCAGTGTCAGGATCAGGAAGGGGAGATCCATCTGCCCGCGGGCGGCTTCCTTATGCCGGCGCTCCACCTGCCGCATCCGTTCCTGCTGGGCCTTCCGGGCGCGCTGTTCCTCCCGTGTCATAGTCTCCCTCCTTCCCTGTGAAAATAGTGCGAAGCCTTAGAAGCTGAAGCGCTGGCACACGGCCAGATAGGCGATGACGCAGCCTATGACACTGACGGCGGTGAACACCGCCACCACCTTGGTCTCCTTCCAGCCGCACATCTCAAAGTGATGGTGCAGCGGCGCCATCTTGAAGATGCGCTTGCCGTGGGTCAGTTTGAAATAGCCCACCTGGATAATGTCGCTCAGTGTCTCGCAGATATACACGATGCCCACCAGGATCAGCACCAGCGGCATATCATAGGCGAAGGCCAGCGCCGCCACGGCGCCGCCCAGAAACAGCGACCCCGTATCGCCCATGAACACCTTGGCCGGATAGTGGTTGTACAGCAGGAACCCCAGCAGACCGCCCACCAGTGCGCCGGAGAACAGCCCCAGCTGCTCGAAGCCGGGCCAGATCACCGCCATCACCAGGAAGAACAGACCCACCGGCACGGTCACACTGCTGCTCAGTCCATCCAGACCGTCCGTGATATTCACGGCGTTGACGGTGCCCACGATCACAAAGGCCGCGAACACCAGATACACGATCCACGGCAGCACGATGTGGGTGTTCCAGAAGGGAATATACAGGTTGGGGCTCAGCATCCCCTCGTACCGCATCAGGCACAGGAACGCCACCGCCGCTGCCAGCTGCAAAATAAACTTCTGCGGCGCGGTCAGGCCGGTGTTCTGGTGGTGCTTCACCTTCTGATAGTCGTCGATATATCCGATAATGCCGAATACCAGCGCGAACAGGTACACATACAGGTGTACGAAGCTGCCGGCCATCATCCGCTGCCAGCCCAACACGACGATGGTGAGGCCGATGCCGATGATGAACATCAGCCCGCCCATGGTGGGGGTGCCCTGCTTCGTCATATGCCAGGAGGGCCCGATCTCCTTGATGGACTGTCCCGCCTTCAGCTTTACCAGCGCCGGTATCAGCAGCTTGCCTGCGATGGCGGTGACGATAAAGCATACCGCGACAGGCAGCACGATCTCCATAATTCCCATACTATCTTGCTCCTTCCCTCCGCGCCGCGCGGAGGTCTTTTCTTTATTTCTGCGTTTCCTTCAGGTGCTCGGCCACGATGACCCGTTCATCCATGGGATAGTGCTTGTGGTCGATCTCCTGGTAATCCTCGTGGCCCTTGCCGGCCAGTACGATCACGTCGCCCGGCTGGGCGTGGTCCATGGCGTAGTGAATGGCGGCCACCCGGTCGGGGATCACCGCATAGGGTGTGTCATAGCCCTTCAGTCCCACCAGAATGTCGTCGATAATGGCCTCCGGCTTCTCCGTCCGGGGGTTGTCGCTGGTGACGATGACAAAGTCTGCCAGCCTTGCGCCGATCTCACCCATCACGGGCCGCTTCGTCTTATCCCGGTCGCCGCCGCAGCCGAACAGCGCCACCACCCGCCCCTTGGCGAAGGACTTGGCGGATTGCAGCACCTTTTCCAGCGCGTCCGGCTTGTGGGCATAGTCGTTCAGCACGGTGTAGCCCGTTCCCGGCGTAGGGATGATCTCCATCCGGCCCTTCACGCCGTGGTTCTTCGCCAGTGCGTCGGCACACTCCGCCAGCGGCACGCCCAGGTTCCAGCAGCAGGCCATGGCGTCCAGCGTGTTGTACACGGTGAACAGCGCCGGTATGCCCACGTGGACGTGGCACCATTCCGTGTCCGCCTCCGCGTCAAAATCCACACTGCCGGGCTCCAGCGCCACGTTCTTCGCCATCAGGTCCGCCTGACCGTTCACAGAGTAGGAAAAACGCCGTGGGCAGGTGGCATCGGCCATCAGCCGTTCCGCCCACGGGTCGTCGGCGTTGTAGATGCCCACGTCGCACTGCCGCATCAGCAGCGCCTTGGCGTCGCAATAGGCCTCCATGGTCTTGTGAAAGTCCAGATGGTCCCGGCTCAGGTTGGTGTAAATGCCCACCGCGAAGGGTATGCCGTACACCCGGTCCAGCATCAGTGCGTGGGAGGACACCTCCATCACCACATGGGTGCAGCCCGCGTCGGCCATCTCCCGCAGCAGCTTCTGCAGCTCGAAGGACTCCGGCGTGGTGCGCTCGGTGTGCAGCACCCGGTCGCCGATCATATTCTGTATCGTGCCGATCAGGCCCACCTTGGCCCCGGCCTTCTGTTCCAGAATGCTCTTGATGAGGTAGGTGCTGGTGGTCTTGCCGCTGGTGCCGGTGATGCCGATCATGGTCATCTCCCGTGCGGGGTGATCAAAGCGATTGCCGCCCACCACCGCCAGCGCCCGGCGGCTGTCCGCCACCCGGACGAAGGGCGCGCCGTCCTCCGGCGCGCGCTCGCACAGCACGCAGGCAGCGCCCTTCTCCCGTGCCATGGGAATATATTTATGTCCGTCCGTCTCCGCGCCGGTGACGGCGATGAACAGATCGCCCGATTCCACCAGCCGCGAGTCGTACCGTACCTCCCGGATGTCGCTATCCAGCTCGGCGTTTGTTTCCAGAATATCCAGCCCGTTCAACAGCTCACGCAGTTTCATCATCAACTCTCCTTTGCGTCTGTGCGTAATGGTATACACACTATTCTACCACATTTCGTCCGCGGACAAAAGGGAACCATGTGCTCTGTTGGGCGCAAAACGTGTGGCGTCAGTCCGTCACGGACGTGTCGCCCAGCTGCACGGTAATGACCGTGCCGGCCTCCACCTCCGTACCCTCGTCGATGGACTGGCTCAGCACCCGGACGGAGCTGGACTCGCTGCCCGTGGTGCCGGAGAACCGTATCAGCAGCCCTGCCGCCGTGGCGGTGGTGTTGGCCTCTGAGGGCGTCTTGCCGATCAGATGCGGCACCACGCACTTGTCCGTGGACTTCTCCTCGCCGACGTACAGAATAACGCTGGACTTGCCGGGGATGATGGCGCCGCCGGCCGGCGTCTGGTCGGTGATGGTCTCACCGTCGCCCACGATCTTATAGCTCAGCGCGCGGTCCTTCAGCTTCGCCTTGGCCTCCTCCACGCTCATGCCGATGACGTTGGGCACCGTGGTGTCCATGCCCAGCAGCTCCTCTGCGGAGTAGCTGGGCTCCACGCCCAGATAGGGCAGGATCTCCGCCATGACGGTGCTGGCGGTGGGTGCCACCATGTTGCCGCCGGAGACATAGGTCCCCGTGGCGCGGCTGGGGGTGTCCATGGTGATGAGCATAATGACCTGCGGGTCGTCCGCCGGCGCGAAGCACAGGAACGACACCACCACGTCGCCGGTCTGGCCCTTATCGGCCGTGCCGGTCTTGCCGCCGATGCGGTAGCCCGCCACCTGGCCGTTCTTGCCGGTGCCGCTGGCCACCACGTATTCCAGACACTCCCGCACCGTGGCGGAGGTCTGCTCGCTGATGACCTGCCGCACCGGCGTGTCGTCGTGGCGGTAGGTCACGTTCCCGTCGCTGTCGGTGATGCGCTCCACCAGATACGGCGTGTGCAGATACCCGCCGTTGATGCAGGCCGCCTGCGCCGCGATCAGCGCCAGGGGCGTCACGGTGAAGTTCTGGCCGAAGGCATAGCAGGCCAGGTCCAGCTGGGTAAAGCTGCTGTCTGCGGCAAACACGCCCACGGCCTCACCGCCCAGGTCGATGCCCGTGGTGTTCATCAGCCCGAAGGAGCGCATATACTCGTAGAATTTCTCGCTGCCGATCCGCAGTCCGTAGTTGATGAACGCCGGGTTGCAGGAGTTCCCCACCGACTGCACCAGCGTTTGCAGGCCGTGGCCGTTCTTGTTGGAGCAGTGGATGGTGTAGCCGGAGATGTTGACGCTGCCGCCGCAGTTGACGGTGGTGGTCTTATCCACCACGCCCTCCTCCAGCGCCGCCGACAGCGTCAGGATCTTAAACGTGGAGCCCGGCTCATAGGTGTCGTTCAGCGCCTTGTTGCGCCATTGCAGCAGCTGCATATCGGCCACGGTGCTCTCCCCGCGCTCGATACGCTCCTGCAGCGTCTGGTCGCTGACGGTCAGAAAGTCGTTCAGATCGTAGTTGGGATACGACGCCATGGCCAGTATGCCGCCGGTCTTGGCGTCCATCACGATGCCGCTGGCGCCGTTGGCGGCGGAGAACGTATCCACCATGCTCTCGATGCCCTTTTCCAGATAGTACTGGATGGTGGTGTCCAGCGTCAGCGTCAGGTCGCTGCCGTTCTTGGCGGCGAAATACTGCTCATAGGTATACAGCATATCGTTCTCCGCCTGATCCTTGGAGGAGATGACCAGTCCGCTCTGCCCCTCCAGCTCCTTCTCGTAATAGGCCTCCAGCCCATACAGCCCCGTGTTCTCGTCGCCCACGAAGCCGATGACCTGCGCCGCCAGCGAGCCGTAGGGATAGTACCGCTTCGTGTCCGCCACCAGGTGTACGCCCGCGATCTTGTTCTCGTCCACATACGAGCGCACCTTGGCCGCCGTGTCCTCGTCCGCCCGCAGCTGTATGACCTCATACTGGGACTTCACGTTGTCCATCCGTTTCCGGATGGCCGAGGCGTCCTTGCCCAGGATCTCCGCCAGCCCTGCCGCCAGCGACTCCTTCGTCCAGCTGACGGGATCTTCCGTGTCGTTCACCGCGTTGTCGATCTCCAGCGGGGAGAGAATGATGGTCTCCGCGCTGGAGGAGATCGCCAGAATGTTGCCGCCGGCGTCATAGATGGTGCCCCGGTTAGCCGTCACCACCGTCCGCCGTGTCTGCTGGTTCACAGCCTTGCCCTGCAATTCCTCATGCCGGGTGATCTGCAGGTCGAACAGCCGGAAAAACAGCAGCACGAACATCACGACGCCCATCAGGATCATCAGTACAAAGGATCGGGTCTGAATGATCCGGTTGGCCCGCCGTACGTTCTCGTTTTTTCGGTTGGAATTTTGGTTTTCTGCCACGATAGTGCCTCCTGTTTTGCCGTCGGACCCTGCTCCGGCGCCGCCGCGCCCTGCTGTTATAGACCAAGCAAGGAGCAAGAAGTCGCCTTCTTACTCCTCGCGCTTATACTATACTTTCCCTCAGCGGAAATATTCCAGTACATACGCCCACAGCGACTCTGCCTTTTCGGTAAAGCCGTTCAGCGCCGCCGCGCCGCCCGCGGCGTATACCTCCACGCTGTCGGCGCCCGACAGGTCGATGTACTGTATCTGGCCGCTGCTGGGCTTGGACATACCCGCCGCCTCCGCCGCCGCCTTCACGGTGGCCAGATCGAAGGTGCGCTCATACGCCGTCAGCAGCGCCACGTGCTCCTCCTCCAGGGCGGAGATCTCCCGCTTGATGGAGGACACATTATCGGAAATGCCGGTCAGCTTCACATAGCACAGCATCAGCGCGATGACCATGCCCACCACCAGCACCGTTCCCAGCAGCAGAACAGGGGAGGGCCGCACCGCGGCCCGTGCCGCGCTCTGCCGCCGCTGTACCGGCTGTACCTCCGGCTGCGCCGGCCGTACCTTCTTCTGGGGGAGCTTTCCGGCCTCGTCCAGCTGCTTTTCCCGCGCCAGCGCGTCCAGGTCATATGCCAGGCTGCCGTAGGTGGCGCCGTGATGATAGTTGGCCATGTAAAACTCCCTCCTTCCTCCGTCGGTTCTTTTCCGCCGATACTTTGTTGCAGTCGCTTGCCATACACAAAGTATGGCTGCACGTCTGCGCCGCGTCTCGGCGAAAAATAACTCGCCGGATGTGGCTCTTTTCCGCCGATACTTTGTTGCAGTCGCTTGCCATACACAAAGTATGGCTGCACGTCTGCGCCGCGTCTCGGCGAAAAATAACTCGCCGGATGTGGCTCTTTTCCGCCGATACTTTGTTGCAGTCGCTTGCCATACACAAAGTATGGCTGCACGTCTGCGCCGCGTCTCGGCGAAAAATAACTCGCCGGATGTGGTTCTTTTCCGCCGATGCTTTGCTGTTATACCTTCTCCGCCACCCGCAGCTTGGCGCTGCGTGCGCGGGGGTTGTGCGCCAGTTCCTCTTCGCCGGATACGATGGGCTTCCGGCTCACCAGCTTCAGCTTCGGCTTCCTGCCGCATACGCACACCGGGAACTCCGGTGGGCAGATGCAGCCGGTGGCCAGCTCCTGCAGCGTTTTCTTGATGATCCGGTCCTCCAGCGAGTGGAAGGAGATCACCGCCAGCCGCCCGCCTGTGTTCAGATGCGCCGCGGCCGCCTCCAGCATGGGCGGCAGGGCGTCCAGTTCACCGTTGACGGCGATGCGTATGGCCTGAAAGCTCCGCTTGGCCGGGTGCTGCTTCTCCCGCAGCGCCTGTGGCGGCATAGCGGACTTGATGATGTCCACCAACTCCAGCGTCGTCTCGATAGGCTGCTGCTCCCGGTGCTGTACGATCCGCTTGGCGATGGCCGGCGCGTAGCGCTCCTCGCCGTACTCAAACAGGATGCGCCGCAGCTCCTCATAACTCCAGCTGTTCACCACCTCCCGGGCGGTGAGATACGCCGTCCGATCCATCCGCATGTCCAGCGGCGCGTCGTGCATATAGCTGAAGCCCCGTTCCGCGTCGTCCAGCTGTGGGGAGGAAACACCCAGGTCGAACAGCATACCGTCCGCCCCGTCTATGTGCAAGTCGGCGAGGATGTCGCCGATGCGGTCAAAATTGCTGTGGACCAGCGTCACCCGGTCCCCGTAGTCCGCCAGACGCTCCTGCGCGGCGGCAATGGCCGTCTCATCCCGGTCGATGCCGATGAGCCGTCCGGTGGTCAGCCGTTTTACGATCTCCAGCGAGTGACCCGCCCGGCCCAGCGTGCCGTCCACATAGATGCCGTCGGGTTTGATGGCCAGCGCGTCCAGGCACTCGTGCAGCAGCACCGGCACATGGCCGTAGTCCTTCTCCTGCGTCACGGTGCTCACAGGCCCATCTCCGCCATGGCACTCTCCAGCTCGCCGGAGGCAAAGGCGTCGTTCTCCACGGCGGCCCAGCGCTCAGCGTCCCAGATCTCCGCCCGGTCAAAGCTGCCGATGACCACGACCTCCCTGGTCAGTCCCGCATACTCCCGCAGCTTGGCGGGGATGAGGATGCGCCCCTGGCCGTCCGGCTCGCAGTCCGCCGCGTAGGCGAACAGCGCCCGCAGCTTTTTCACCTCGTTGTAGGACAGCGCCTTCAGCTTGTCCATAAACGCCGCCCAGCTCTCGTCGGAGTATACCGACAGGCAGCGGTCCTGTCCCACGGTGATGTGGAACGTCTGGCCCAGCTCCTTCCGCAGCGCGGCGGGAATAAAGAGGCGCCCCTTGGCGTCGATCGTGTGTGCATACTGACCGGTCATGGGTCCGCCTCCTTCCGAAAAAAATAGTCCCCGGTGGAAAACCGTGGGAACATCCCCCACAAATATGGATATTGCCCCCACAATTCACCACTAACGAGGTTAGTATACATAATCCCTGGCAAAATTGCAAGGGAAAATTATGTCTACCGCCACGGCAAAAGCCAGATATTCCGCCGGTTTTCGACCAAATTTTTCCACTTTTTGAAACGCTTGTTCGATGGACATAAACGGAAAACTCCGGCGGGCACAAGATTTTGTGCCCGCCGGAGCCTGTTAACACAAGATGAGGATTTCTTGTGGAAATCGCAGAAAAATTTACGTGGATTTTATAGATTTTCCACAAAGTCTATAACTGCCGCCGGATACCGCGGCGGCAGCGGCGTTTGCCGCCGGTCGGGACCGGCCTCGCTTTTCGTCTGAAAAGACGGACCGCCGCAGGCAGAGCCTGCGGCGGTCAACGTAAATACTGTGTGGGGGAGGGGAGCGCTCAGCGCTGGCCCTCGCTCTTTTCAGCGGCGGACTCGTTCAGCTGCTGGCGCTGGGCCTGCATCTGCTCCTTGCTGGCGGCCCGGAAACGCGCCCGGGACTCCTGTACCTCGGTCAGCGCGGCCTGGATGGCCTCCTCGGTGCGGCGCAGCGCGTCCTCGGTGTAGGTGTTGGCCACGTGATACAGCTCCTTGCTGCGGTCCTCGGCCCGGCGGATGATCTCGCTGCTCTTCTGGCGTGCCAGCTGCAGTGTCTCACTCTCGGACACGATGGTGCGGGCATCCAGCTCCGCCTGACGCAGTACCTCCTGCGCCTCCTTCTTGGCCCCGGCCACATACTCGCTGCGGGCGGCGATCAGCTCCTGGGCCTTTTTCAGCTCCAGAGGCAGCTTGGCCCGGATCTCATCCAGCAGATCCAGCGCCTCGTCCCGGACGATGATACATTTGTCAGAGCTGAAGGCCACGCTTTTTGCCTCGTCGATCATGCCGTAGAGCATATCCAACAGGCGCTGTACATCTTTCTCTTCCATAGTGCGGTCCGTTCCTTTCTTTTTGTCGGCGCCGGGAGGCTCAACCCCGCTGCCGCATCAATTCCTCGGCGACCGGCGCCGGTACATACTTTTCCAATGGCTGGTGGTAGCGGATCATCTCCCGCACCATGGTGGAGCTGAAGTGCTCATACGCCGCACTGGCGGGCAGCAGCACCGTCTCCAGCCCGGGACAGATACCGCCGTTGATGCGCGCCATCTGGGCCTCCAGCTCCCAGTCGGCGCAGTTCCGCACACCCTTCACCAGAATGTGCGCGTCCTTGCTGCGGACGAAGTCCGCCAGCAGCCCGGACCAGTTCTCCACCTCCACGTTGGGGATGTCCGCCACGGACTGGCGGATCAGCTCCAGCCGGCGCTCCGGCGTGAACATAGGCTGCTGCTTCTGGCAGTTCACCATCACGCACACGCACACCTTGTCAAAGCACCGCGCCGCCCGGCGGATGATATCCAGGTGTCCCAGCGTGATGGGGTCAAAGCTGCCGGGGTAAATGGCGATATTCATTCCGTATCCTCATTTCCGCCGCGATGATACACCGTCAGCTTGATCTTGCCGTATTTGTACTCCCGATACAGGGCATAGGGCGCGGGCATCTCCGGCAGCACCGTGTCCACCGCGCTCTCTGCTATGATTATACCATGTGCACGGCAAATGTCAAACGCTGCGATATCCGTCAGCGCCTGCTGCAAGAGCCCGCTGGCGTAGGGCGGGTCCAGAAACACGATGTCGAACTTCTCCCCGCTGCGAAGATACGGCAGCGCGTCCCCCTGCCGCACCCTGGCCCTGTCCGCCAGGCGGCACAGCGCCAGATTTTCCTGTATCAGCTTCACCGCGTCCGCCCGCCGGTCGATAAACACGCACTCCGCCGCGCCCCGGCTCAGGGCCTCGATGCCCAGCTGTCCGGTACCGGCGAACAGGTCCAGCACCCGCCGTCCCTCGATGTCGAACTGTATGATGGAGAACAGGCTCTCCTTCACCTTGCCGGTGGTGGGCCGTGTCTCCAGCCCCTCCAGCTCCTTCAATACCCTGCCTCTGGCAGTTCCCGTGATCACGCGCATAGTCCGTTACCCCCTGGGGTCAAAATGTTCAAAGATGACCAGGTTCCCGGCCGCCTCGGCCTTTTCCATAGTCTCCCTGTCCCGCACGGTCCAGCTGGCCTCCTGCACCTTGTAGAAGCCCCGGCACAGCCGCAGGGACAGATTGCCCCGGTCCTCAAACCGATAGGCGATGAAGTCCGGCCGCGTCCGCACGTTCAGCAGCAGGTTCGCCAGGATCCACCGGATGCCGCCCGGCAGATGCTGCGCGTCCCCGTGGGCGGTGAAGTTCTCACTCAGCTGTCCCCGCAGGATATCCGGCTCGTTCTGCCACAGCCACATCAGGCACCGGGGGTCGAAGGACTCCACGCAGTACACGCCCTTGTACTTCTTCAGCACCCTGCTGGCCGCCGCGGCCAGCGCCTCGGCGTTGCCGCGCTCCGCCTTCAGCTCCACGATCAGCGGCGCCCGGTCCGTGAACAGCGGCAGCACCTCCTCCAGCAGGGGGATCCTCTGCTCCGTCCCCTCCAGCGGGTACTGCTCCAGCGCCTCCGCGGTCAGGTCCTCGATCTCCACGTCCGCGCCCGCTGTCCGCAGCAGGCTGGCGTCGTGGATCACGGCCAGATGGCCGTCCTTCATCAGGTGTACGTCCAGCTCCGCGCCGAAGCCGTTGGCCGCCGCCCGTTTGAACGCCGCCATGGAGTTCTCCGGAATACCCTTCTCCCTGTCATGCAGGCCCCGGTGGGCATACCGCCACTGCCGGAAATACGCCTGGTCCATCTTGCCCCGCCGGCACCGCAGGCACAGCAGATACAGCCAGAACAGCACCAGCAGTACAATAATGATAATTATGATCGCTTTCATCAGTCGTTTGTCAGCTCCTCCACCGTATTGTCAATAGCCCCGGCGTCCTCTGTGCCCGCCGCGGCAGTCTGCTTCGGCATCTCCCTGCTGTCGCCGTGCTTCACGAACAGCATGGTCACAAAGGCCAGCGCCGTGAACACCGCCGCGTAGGGGAACAGCACGTGCATTCCGAATTTGTCCATCAGCAGTCCCGACACCATGGGCGTAGCCACCTGCGCCGCCATGGACGCCGTGTAGTAAAAGCCTGTGTACTTGCCCACGTCGCCGCCGGAGGCCAGCTCCACCACCATGGGGAAGGAGTTGACGTTGATGGTGGCCCAGGCGATGCCCGCCAGGGCGAACATGGCGTTCATCAGTGCCGCGGGACTGTCCGCTGTCAGGAACCCGGCCACGCCGAAGGCCACGGTCAGCATCACTACGCCGGCCAGTATGGTCTTCTTCCGTCCGATCTTCCCGGCGATGAAGCCAACCGGCAGATAGGCCGCGATGGCCGCCGCCTGGGCGATGATCAGCGTCAGGTTGTAGTCCTTGTGCAGGATGTTGCTGGCGTATACCGAGTATTTGCTGGTCACGGCGTTGTAGCCGAAGAACCACAGCACGATGCTCAGCAATATCAGCAGCAGGCTCTTCACCTCGTCAGCGGACAGCTTCCGCCCCTCGTTGGGGTGATCGGTCTCCTCCGCGTCCTCAATGCCCGCGGCCACGGACTGCTCCTGCATCTCCCTTGCCCACTCCGGCTCCCGCACCGTCAGCATGAACACCACCAGCGCCGCGAGCATCAGCGCCGCGATGACGCCGAAGTAGCCCGTGTAGCTCATCATGCTGTTGCTCACCGATGCCGTGGCGAACACCATACCCAGCGCCAGCACGATAATGCCGCCGGCGCTGCCCATCAGGTTGATGACGGCGTTGGCTTTGGACCGCAGGGGCTTGGGTGTCACGTCCGGCATCAGCGCCACCGCCGGCGACCGGAACGTGGCCATGCTCAGCAGAATGATGAGCAGCAGCCCAACGAACACCACCAGCGCGCCGGGATTGGCCGCCGCCGCGTCCCGAGCACAGGCCTGCCGCGCCGGCACCACGTAGTTGGTGTACGCCGGATCGGTGACGGTCTTTCCCTCGTCGTTGACGGTCTGGCTGCGGATGGCGGTGAACTCCGCCTCCGTGAATTTATGCCCCAGAATAAAGCTCTCGCCGCTGGGGGACAGCAGCGTGGCGTCCTTCTGCTCGTTATAGATGACCGTCAGCGCCGCCGGGTCGTCAATGGCGGACACCTTGTCCAGCCGCTTCAGCTGCGCGTTGTCCGCAAAGGACAGCGCGATCAGCGCCACCGCCGCGATCAGCGTGCCCACCACGATGAACGGCGTCCGCCGCCCCCTCGGGTGGGTGTACTTGTCGGAGATGTGCCCGAACAGCGGCAGCAGGAACAGCGCCAGCACGTTGTCCAGCGCCATAATGACGCCGGACCAGGTCTGGCTCATGCCGAATTTGTTGGTCAGGATCAACGGCACTGTGTTGTCATAGGCCTGCCAGAAGGCGCAGATCAGGAAAAAGGCAAAGCCGACCAGAATGGTGCGCTTGTAATTCAGCTTCATGGTGTCTCCTCCCACGCGCGGAATACCGCGTTGATATCGTCGTACACCCATGTGGGGCGTATGCCGTCTCTTTCAATGTCGTCCCGTGTCCCCTCGCCGGACAGCACGAAAACGCTGTCGATCCCGGCGTTCACCGCGCAGGCGATGTCCGTGTACAGCCGGTCGCCGAGCAGCACCGCCGCCTCCGGCGGGTACCCGGTCCCCTCCAGCGCCAGCCGTACCATGGCGGGCCGGGGCTTGCCGATGAACTCCGGCTCCCGCCCGGTGGCCCGGTGCAGCATCTCGCATACGCTGCCGCAGTCCGGTACCGAGCCGTACCACGTGGGGCACACCCAGTCCGGGTTCGTGGCCAGCCAGGTGACGCCCCGGTTCAGCAATATGCAGGCGTCCTCCAGCTTCTGAAACGTCAGCTCCCGGTCAAAGCCGCTGAGCAGGATCTCCGCGCCGTCCTCCCGGTCACAGGTGACGGGTATCCCCGCCGCCGCCAGCTGGTCGTAAAAGGACCGGGTGCCCTGCACGTAGCACCGGCGTCCCGGATACCGTCTCCGCAGCAGGTCAATGGCCGCGTCCACCGAGGTCAGGTAGTCCTCCCGCCCGGTGGCGATGCCCATGCCGTTCAGCTTTTCTATATAGCCCTCCACGCCTTTGGAGGAGTTGTTGGTCAAAAACAGATACCGTCCGCCCTTCTCCCGTATGCGGGAGAGAAAGGCCGTTACCCCGTCGAACAGCCGGTCGTCCAGATAGATGGTCCCGTCCATGTCCAGCAGAAACAGCCGCTTATCCTGTAAACGTCCCAAGGAGCGCCCTTCCTTTCAGATACATACCGTAAAAGACAGAATACCACACGTTTGCCGCGATGGCAACAAAAACCCCGTCACACCACCTGAAAAATAAAGAATTTCAGATAGTTCGTCTCCTCCACGCCCCACAGGATGGGGTGGTCGGCGCACTGCTGCCGTGCTTCGATCTGCCGCAGCTGCACCCCCGCGTCCCGGGCGGCGTCCCGCAGCATCTTGATGAACAGCTCCTCCGACGCGAAGTGGCTGCACGAGCACGTGGCCAGATATCCGCCCCGGGGCAGCAGCTTCATGGCCCGGTAGTTGATCTCCTTGTACCCGGTCATGGCGTTGTGTATGGTCCTGCGGCTCTTGGTGAAGGCCGGCGGGTCCAGTATGATGAAGTCGTATTTCCGCGGCTGCTCCGCCAGCTGCGGCAGCAGGTCGAACACGTTGGCGCACACGCAGTCCATCACGCCGTCCAGCCCGTTTTTCCGCGCGTTCTCCGCCGCGCAGTCCACGGCGAACTGCGACACGTCCACGGCGGTCACGCGCTTCGCCCCGCCCTTTGCGGCGTTCAGGGCGAAGGAGCCGGTGTGGGTGAAGCAGTCCAGCACCGTTTTGCCCTTTGCCAGCTTTGCCACCGCCAGCCGGTTGTACTTCTGGTCCAGGAAGAAGCCGGTCTTCTGCCCGTTCTCAAAGTCCACCGTGTACCGTATGCCGTTCTCCGTGATGTCCTCGGCGGTGCCCTCCGGCGCGGCCTCGCCGGGCAGCACCAGCCAGCCCTTGCCCTGCGCCATGCCCTCCAGCGTCCGGAGGGCCGCGTCGTTGCGTTCGTACACGCCCCGGATGACCTGCCCGTCCTCCCGCAGGATGCGTACCAGCAGCGGCAGCACCCGTTCCTTGATACGCTCCATACCCAGGCTCAGCACCTGGGCCACCAGCACGCGCTCGAACCGGTCCACCGTCAGCCCCGGAAAGCCGTCCGCCTCCCCGAAGATAATGCGGCAGCACCGGCTGTCCGCCTCGCCCATCACCGTTTTGCGGTAGTCCCAGGCGTAGCGCAGCCGCCGTTCCCAGAAGGCATCGCCCGCCGGGTCGTCGTTGGCGTTCCGCGTCACCAGCCGCACCCGTATTTTGGACGCGCTGTTATAGAACCCGCAGCCCAGCCAGCTGCCTTTTTTCGACACCACGTCCGCCAGGCCGCCGTCCTCCGGCGTGCCGCTGACCGACACCACCTCACCCTCATAGACCCACGGGTGTCCGTCCACGATGGCGCGCTCCCCCTTGGGGGTGATGGTGACGATGGGATACGGTCTGGCAGCTTTCATGGCGGTTACTCCTTTTGTACAGGAAAATTTCTCCTAAGTATAGCACAAAGACAAGCATATTTCCATACGATGTATAAATAAAGTATCGCTGAAGTACAGACAAAGTATAGTAAAACGCACAGAACAAGTATAGGAGGAACTGCTATGCCGCGTATCTTTTTAAGTCCATCTACCCAGGAATATAACCCATATATCACCGGAAACGGCTCAGAAGAGTACTTTATGAACCAAATTGCCGACGCCATGGAGCCCTATCTTTTGGCCAACACCATCCGTTTTACCCGCAACACCCCCGACATGACCGCCGCCAGCTCCATCCGCCTGGCAAATTCTGGAAGTTACGATTTTTATTTGGCGCTTCACTCCAACGGCAGTACCGATGGTACCAAGGAGGGCGCCGTCCGCGGTGTCATCGCTTTTTACTATCCCACCAGTGCTAATGGCCGCCGCGCGGCGGATATTTTTGTGAAAAATTTGAAAGACATCTATCCGTTGCCGGACAAGGTCTATGCCCGTGCCACCACCACGCTGGGCGAGGTCCGCCAGCCCTATATGCCCTCCGTACTGCTGGAGCTGGGCTACCACGACAACACCGCCGATGCCCGTTGGATCGAGGGTAATATCCAGGCCATTGCCGCCAATTTGGTGCTGTCGCTGACAGAGTACTTCGGCCTGCCTTTCGTCACACCCATAACACCCTGGCAGGGCACGGTGCAGACGCCGGGCGGAGGTCCGCTGAACCTTCGTGCGGCCCCTGGCGCCCGGGCCGAGGTAGTCACACTCTTGCCCAACGGTGCAAAGCTCACTGTCTACGGTCGCTATCAGGAGTGGTACACGGTGGGTTACCAAGGCCGTCTGGGTTACGCTTACGCCGATTTCATTCAGTGACCCAAGAGATACGGTGCCCTGCCTGAAAAACGACAAAAGAAAAGTTTACTTTGCCCTTGACAGTTGACCATAATATGTTTAATATAGTAAAGGATCATTATCGGGGCATAGGAGCCTTTCCGCCCCGGTTGTCATCCGGCACCATATTTTGTGCCGACGCAAAAACCCAATAACAACATAGGAGGAATGTACCATGACCACAACTGGCTGGATCGTGGCCATCCTCTCGTTCGCTGTCGCCCTCGTTCTGGGCTTTGCGGCCTGCACGCTTATCCGCCGCCGCAAGGAAAAGAACGACCAGCGCAAGATCGAAGACGCCGAGCAGGAAGCTCTGCGTATCGTCAACGAGGCCATCAAGAGCTCTGAAAACAAAAAGAGAGAAGCACTCCTTGAAGCAAAAGAAGAGATTTTGAAGAACCGCAGCGAGTACGAGAAGGAAGTCAAGGAACGCCGCGTCGAACAGCAGAAGCAGGAACGCCGTCTGCAGCAGAAGGAAGAGAACCTCGATCACAAGACCGAGATGATCGAAAAGAAGGAAGAGGCCCTGGCCCAGAAGCATGCAGCTCTGGACAAGGAGCAGGAGGAGATCAAGCTCATCAAGCGCAGCCAGACCGAGATGCTGGAGCGCATTTCCGGCTTCACCGCCGAGCAGGCGAAGGATTACCTGATCGCCCAGGTGGAGTCCGAGGTCACCCACGAGACGGCGCTGAAGATCAAGGAGATCGAAGCCCGCGCCAAGGACGAGGCCGACCAGCGTGCCCGCGAGATCGTGGCCACCGCTATCCAGCGCTGCGCCGCCGACCACGTGGCCGAGATCACCGTCAGCGTGGTGCCGCTGCCCAATGACGAGATGAAGGGCCGCATCATTGGCCGCGAGGGCCGCAACATCCGCACGCTGGAGACGCTTACCGGCGCGGATCTGATCATCGACGACACGCCGGAGGCCATCACCGTCTCCTGCTTCGAGCCGGTCCGCCGTGAGATCGCGCGGCTGGCCCTGGAAAAGCTTATTGCCGACGGCCGCATCCACCCTACCCACATTGAAGAAATGGTGGAGAAGGCCCGCCGCGAGGTGGACGGCGTCATCCGCGCCGAGGGCGAGCGCGCCGTGCTGGAGACCGGTGTCCGCGGCCTGCACCCGGAGCTGCAGAAGCTGCTGGGCAAGCTGCACTACCGCACCAGCTACGGCCAGAACGTGCTGCAGCACTCCATCGAGGTCAGCCATATCGCCGGTATGATGGCCGCGGAGCTGGGCGCCGATGTGCAGGCTGCCAAGCGCGCCGGCCTGCTGCACGATATCGGCAAGGCCCTGGACCATGAATTCGAGGGTACCCATGTGGCGCTGGGTGTGGAATACGCCCGCAAGTACCGCGAGAAGGAAGACATCATCCATGCCATCCAGGCCCACCACGGCGACGTGGAGTGCCGCACGCTGGTGGCCTGCCTGGTGCAGGCGGCGGACGCCATTTCCGCGGCCCGTCCGGGTGCGCGGCGCGAGAACCTGGAAAATTATATTAAACGTTTGGAAAAGCTGGAGGAGATCACCGGCAGCTATCCCGGCGTTGAGAAGAGTTATGCCATCCAGGCCGGCCGCGAGGTCCGCGTCATGGTCAAGCCTGAGCAGGTCAGCGAGGATGAAATGGTCATCCTGGCCCGTGAGCTGGCCAAGCGCATCGAAAGCGAGCTGGAATATCCCGGCCAGATCAAGGTCCACGTTCTGCGTGAGACGAAGGTCGTGGAGTACGCGAAATAAAAATTTAATGTTTGCAGGGGCCGCTTCGCATTGCGAAGCGGCCCCTCTTTTGCTATAATGTCTTCGAGTACACAGAAAAACCGACCGGACCCCCGATGGAGGACATACTATGAAGCGTTTTCTGCTGTTATTTCTGCTGCTGGCCCTGCTGCTGAGCCTGACCGGCTGCTTTACCATCACCGGAGACACGACCGACACCTCACCGGAGGGGAAGCAGGAGGAGCCGGAGGAGCAGCACCTGACCGCTGACGTTGACGAGACGCAGGTCTGGCAGCGCACTGCCGGCGCGCCCTGGACCGGCGGAGAACCCCAGACCGTCAGTGCCGACTTTGAGCGCATTAGTGGCGCGGCGGCCCAGGGCATGACCGTGGGGCAGGAACTTCTGCTGCTGGATTTCATGGACTGTTACTACCAGTCCGTTGCCGACCTGCGGGTCATTGACCCGGCCGTGCTGTTCGCCGACAGTGAGGAGACGCTCTACCACAAGAATATCTGGCACGGCCTGTGCGTCATCCGCAAGCTCTCGCCCATCGACCTGACCATGACCTCATACAGCTACTCCCTCCGGTGCGTATCCATTACACCCTCCGAGGAGACCGAGGGCGACGTGGACCTAGTGCTCCGGGAGAATAATGTGGTCTATTTCAAGGGCTTGAACGGCCTGCCCTCGGAGCAGTTCGGCATCAAGCATACCTTTACCCTCCGGGGGGAGGGAGACGATTGGTCCATCGTGAAGCACTGGTCTGATGACAATCCCTATTACAGTGCCGACTATGACCGCACCACCCATCAAGACAAGAATTTTCCCGCTATCACCGACTACATAGAGGCCCGCCGCGACCTGCCTCGCGAGGGACTGAGCGTGAGAGCCGCTGCCGACCACCCCTATGACCGCGACGCGGCCCTGGCTTATATGCTCACCTGGGTGGGCAAGCGTAATCCGGCCTTCATGGCTTACGACGACTACGGCGGGAACTGCATGAACTTCGGCTCCCAGGTGCTGGCTGCCGGCGGTATTCCCATGGACACGAACGGCGGCTATGAGACAGGCTGGTACTGGTACAGCGGCGGACAGAGCACGCTGCCCTGGGTCAATGTGGGGTCCTTCCGGGACTATGTGGCGGCACCCCGTGTAAGCGGTTTGGTGGCTGTGGCGAACGCGCCCTATTTCAGCGGTGAGACCGGCGATATCATCACCATGGGTGTGGACGAGCCGGCTAACCATACCACCGTTATTCTGGACGCCATTACGGATGAAAACGGCAATGTGGTGGACTATCTGCTCTGCTCGAACACGGCGGATCTGCGGAATTTCCCCGCGTCCGCGTATTACTATACCAATCGTCAGCTGATCAGGATCATCGGCTGGAACGACTGAGCAAGGAGGCATATTCCGTGGAATACAAGGTTCTGGCGCTGGGCGATGTGGCCAGCGAAACGGGCCTGCAGCTGCTGGAAAAGAAGCTGCGGGCGTTCAAAAAGGAGCATGACGTGCGCTTCACCGTGGTCAACGGGGAGAACATCTCCGGCAGCGGCCTGACGAAGGCGCAGGCGGAGGCCCTGTTTGCCGCCGGCGCGGACGTGATCACCCTGGGCAACCACACCTTCGGCAAGCCTCAGATCGCCGCCTATCTGGACGAGGAGCGCTATATCCTTCGGCCCGCCAACTTTACCGGCCGCGCGCCGGGGCACGGCTGTCAGGTGGTAGACTGCGGCGCGTTCAGCGTGGCGGTATTGGTGCTCATCGGCCGCTGCGACCTGGACTTCAACGCGGAAAATCCCTTTACCACCGCCGATAAGCTGCTGAAGGCGCAGACGGACAAGCCCACCTTTACACTGGTAGAGTTCCATGCTGGAGCCACCAGCGAAAAGCTGGCCATGGCCTACTACCTGGATGGCCGTGTCTCCGCCCTTTGGGGTACCCACACCCACGTGCCTACGGCGGACATGCAGGTGTTCCCCAAGGGTACCGGCTATGTCACCGATCTTGGCATGACCGGCCCCGTCCGTTCTGTGCTGGGCATCCGGCCGGAGCAGTCTGTGGAGTTCTTCCTGGGCGGTCTGCCGGGCCGCTATCAGGCGGCGGAGGGCCCCTGCTCCGCCCAGGGGTGCATTTTTACCCTGAACAGCGACACGGGGATGTGCGAAAAAGTGGATAGAATAGAAATAAAATAACGGATACACGCAAGAAAGCGAACTGAATGAAAACAGGAGTGAATTTTTGACTATGTCTGTGGAAAAAGTAAGAGAATACCTGACCCCCTACGGTGTCGCGGATCGTATGCGCGAGTTTGAGGTCTCCAGCGCCACGGTGGAGCTGGCTGCTCTGGCTGTGGGCGTGGAGGGTGCCCGTATCGCCAAGACCCTCAGCTTTAAGGTGGGGGAGGACCCCATCCTCATCGTGGCCGCCGGCGACGCCAAGGTGGACAACAGCAAGTATAAGCACTTCTTCGGCGCTAAGGCCAAAATGCTCACCGCCGAAGAGGCTGTGGAGCGTATCGGCCACGCCGTGGGCGGCGTGTGCCCCTTCGCTCTGCCCGACGACGTTAAGACGTACCTGGATGTGTCCCTCAAGCGCTTTGACACGGTGTTCCCCGCTGTGGGCAGCGCGGCCAGCGCCATTGAGCTGACCTGTGACGAGCTGGAGCACTGCTGCGGAAAGAACTTCGTTCAGTGGGTGGATGTGTGCAAGGGCTGGCAGGAAGAGGAAGCGTAAATGGTACGGGTCGTTCACGCAGGTGACTTCCACCTGGACAGTGCCTTCGGTGCGCTGACGCCGGAGCAGGCCCGCCAGCGTCGTATGGAGAGCCGCCGCACGCCGGAGCGCCTGGTGGAGTGGGCCAACGACCACGGTGCAGACCTGCTGCTCCTCTCCGGCGATCTTTTCGACAGCGACAGCCCCTATGGCGACACCGCGCCCCTGCTGGCGCAGGCACTGGGGTGCTTCCGCGGTCAGGCGGTCATCGCCCCCGGCAACCACGATCCCCTTACACCGGACGGGCCCTATGCCCGCACGCGCTGGAGCGACAACGTTCACATCTTTACAGAGGACCGTATGCAGACCATTACATTTCCGGACCTGAACTGCGCCGTACACGGCGCGGCCTTCACCGCCCCGGAGTGTCCCACGGACAGTGTACTCCCCGGCTTCCGTGTGCCGCAGGACGGCCTTATCCACATTGGTCTGCTCCATGGCGACGTTACGACCTCCGACAGCCGCTACCGTCCGATCCGCGCGGCGGATATCGCCGGTAGCGGGCTGGACTATCTGGCGTTGGGCCATGTTCACAGCTGCAGCGACGTTCTGACCGCCGGGGCGGTCCCTTATGCCTATTGCGGCTGCATCGAGGGCCGCGGCTTCGACGAGCTGGGCGAACGGGGATTTCTCTTCGGCGAGGTGGGGGCGGGCACCGCCGATCTGCGATTTGTCCCCTTTGCCCGGCGCCGCTACTGCATCGCCCAGGTGGATGTCACCGATGGCGACGCCCTCACCGCCCTGGAGCGCACCCTGCCCCATGATACGGAGCAGGATATCTACCGCCTGCGTCTGACCGGTACGCCGGAGCAGCCGCCCCGCCTGTCCCTGCTGGAGGAGGCCCTGTCGGGCCGATTCTTTGCTCTGCAGCTGCGGGACGAGACTACCGTGCGCCGGGACCTTTGGGACAAGTGCGGCGAGGATACGCTGCGGGGCCTGTTTTTGCAGGAGCTGCGCCGCCAATACGACGCCGCTCCGGACGACGCTGCCCGCCGCCGTATTGAGCAGGCGGCCCGATTCGGCACGGCGGCCATGGATGACCGGGAGGTATGAGCATGAAGAATATCCTGATGATCGGCACCGGCGGTACCATCGCCAGTGAGATGACGCCCTCCGGCCTGACGCCGGAGCTGAACAGCACGCAGCTGCTGTCCTTCGTTCCCCGTATCGGCGAGATGTGCCATGTGGATTGCGTTCAGCTCTACAGCCTGGACAGCACCAATATCCGCCCCGCCCATTGGCTGGGTGTGGCCAGGGCCGTGCGGGAGAATTACGATAGATATGACGGCTTTGTCATCTCCCACGGCACGGACACCATGGCCTATACCGCTGCCGCGCTTAGCTATCTGATCCAGGGCAGCCCAAAGCCCATCGTCCTTACCGGCGCGCAGAAGCCTATCTGGTTCGACGGTACCGACTCCAAGCGCAACCTGACCGACGCGTTTCTCTACGCCTGTCGCGGCTGCGGCGGCGTGCAGATCGTATTCAACGGCAAGGTCATCCTGGGTACCCGTGCCCGCAAGACCTGCTCCAAGAGCTTTCAGGCCTTTTCCAGCGTCAACTATCCCGACCTGGCCGTGGTACAGGACGAGCACCTGCTGCAGTATATGCGCTGCGCCTGCTATCCCAGCCCGGTGTTCTATGACGCGCTGGACGACAAGGTGGGACTGCTGAAGCTGATCCCCGGCACCCCTGCCGCTGTGCTGGAATTCATGCTGGACCGATTTGACGGCTTGGTCATTGAGTCCTTCGGCGTGGGCGGCCTGCCGGAATATGAGGGCGACGCCAGCTATTTCGATATCATTCACCGGGGAATCGCGCGGGGCAAGCTGGTGGTCATGACCACCCAGGTGCCCAACGAGGGCAGCAATCTGGCGGTCTATCATGTGGGCGGACGGCTGAAAAGCGCCCTGCGCCTGCTGGAGGCCTATGATATGACCACGGAGGCCGCTGTGGCCAAGCTTATGTGGATCATGGGGCAGACCCGTGATTTCGACGAGGCGGAGAGGCTGTTTTACCGCCCGGTGGCCCGGGATATACTGTATGAGAATTAAAAAGGAAGCGCCGGGGGCGCTTCCTTTTTTTGCAGTTTATGACGAAGAGGGGATACGTTTGCCTCAGCTGTTCTTTTTCGTCACCGGGCGGCGGTACAGCAGACGGGCCAGCTTCTTCCGGTCAAAGGGAATGAGAGGGTACAGGTATCCCTTACCCACCAGCGGCTTTGCCGTTACGATCAGCATCAGCGTGATCACGATCCCCGCCGCGAAGCCCCACCAGTCCCACAGCCATATCAGCACCAGCAGCAGTATCCGGCACAGCTTGGTGGCGTAGCCCATCTCATAGCTGTGCTGGGCGTAGTTGGCTACCGCCACAAAGGCCATATACACCAGCACCTCCGGCACCAGCCACCGGGCCTGCACCGCGAAGTCGCCCAATATCAGCGCACCCAGCATACTGAACGAGTTGCTCAGCACATCCGGTGTGTTCAGCGACGCGATCTTCAGTATGTCGATGATCAGCTCCACCAGCAGCAGCTGCACGATCAGCGGCACATAGTATTCGTCCTGTACCAAAAGGAAACGCAGGTTCTCGTGCAGCGTATCCGGGTTCTTCACCAGCAGGTACCACAGCGGTGTAATGAACATGGTCAGCAGCAGCACCAGCGTCCGTATGATCTGCAGATACGTGCCGATGAGGGGCGGGAAGTAGTAGTCGTTGATCTCCTCGTTGAACCGCAGGATCGTTGTGGGCAGCAGCAGGGCCGACGCTGAATTGTCCACCAGCACCACCACATCGCCCTCCATGATACACGCCGTGGCCACGTCCGGACGCTCGGTATACCGCACCTTGGGAAACGGGTTCCAGAATTGCCGGGGCGCGATGGCCTCCGCAATGGTCTCCTGACTCATGGCCACCGACCGCAACTGGATGTGCATCAGCTTTTCCCGCAGGGCCCGCAGCAGCCCCTCGTCTGCCTCGCCCTCCATGTAGCACAGGGCCACGTCCGTGCCCGAGCGCTCCGGCAGCTGCAATCGCTCCAGCCGCAGATGGGTGTCCCGTACCCGCCGCCGTAGCAGCGCCGCGTTCTGCATGAGGTTCTCTACGAAGCCGTCGTGGCTGCCCCGCAGTACCCGGCTGGTATCCGGCTCCTCCACCGACCGGGTGGGGAACTGCTTGGCGTCCAGCACCACCCCGCCGCCGAAGCCGTCGATGATCGCCAGCGTCTTCCCGGCGAATACGCCCATCACCGCTGCGTCACGGTCCGGCTCGGCCGCCGCATCGCAGGCGGACACATACCGCCGGCAGAAGTCCGCCGCGTCTGTCACACTGTTCAGGTCCGGCAGCGCCTGCCACCCGGCGATGACCCGTTCCAGCAGGTCCTCCTGGGCGTAGCCGTTCACTACCCACAGCCGCGCCTGCCGTCCGCCGATGGATAGGTCACGCCCTGTCATATCAAAGCACCGGCCCACGCCCAGCAGCTCGTTCAGCTCCGCCGCTTTCAGCGAAAAGCACCCTGCGCCGCGATAATAGCCCGCCATTTCCGGGGCCGTCTCGTTTCCGCCCTGTTTTGCCTGTTCCATGATGCCTTCTGCCCTCCGTCTGCCATTTTCCGGTAGCATTTCCCGCCTGCGGAATTTTATGTATGCCCCGGACAGGCCCTGCATATCGTGTAAAAAAGGAGGTGGCAGCCATGAAAAAAAGCGCGGCGGCGGCCCTTATTCTGATGGTGCTGCTCTTCGGTGGCGCCTACCTCACCGCCACGGAGCCGGACGCGCCTGCGCCGGAGACACCGCAGGCACAGGGGGACGGGGAGGTCGTGCTGACCATAAAAACCGGGGAGGCGGCGGAGCGGATGACGCTGCGGGATTACCTTGTGGGCGTGGTCCGCGGCGAGATGCCTGCTTCCTTTGAGATGGAGGCGCTGAAGGCCCAGGCCGCGGCCGAGCGTACCTACGTCTACTACCAGCTGGCGCAGGGCCGTAAGGACGCGCATCCCGACGCCGACTTCTGTACGGACCATACCTGCTGCAGCGCCTATCTCTCCGAGACAGCCGCAAAGGAAAAGTGGGCCGCCGACTTTGCTCCCTGGAATACCCGCGTCGTCCAGGCTGTGGCGGACACGGACGGTCTGGTGGCCCTCTACGACGGGGAACCGATCCTGGCGGTGTTCCACTCATCCTCGGCGGGCAGGACCGCCGCAGCCGGGGATGTCTGGTCCGGCGACCTGCCCTATCTGGCCAGCGTCGCCAGCCCGGAGAGTGCCGACACCGTGCCCAACTATTACAGCACCGTGACCTTCACCGCGGCGGAGGCAAAAGACCTTCTGCTGGCGGCCCACCCGGAGATAAAACTCACCGGCGCGCCGGAGACGTGGTTCGGTGCGGTGACGGAGAATGATTCCGGCCGGGTGGAGACTGTCTCCGTGGCCGGTACGGACATCGAGGGCACGGAGATGCGCCGCATCTTCTCCCTGCGCTCGGCCTGCTTTACCCTGACGGCGGACGCGGAGAGCGTTACGTTCCGCGTCACTGGCTACGGCCACGGCGTGGGCATGAGTCAGTACGGCGCGGAGCAGCTGGCAAAGGCGGGGAAGACCTGGCAGGAGATACTGGCGTGGTATTACACCGGTGTGACCATCGGACCGGCGGGCTGATATCGGGGCAAGGGGTCAGGGGCACGGAAATGCGTGACAAGCGGGCAAAAACGTGGTATAATCTATAAATTATGCGGGATATTCACAAATTGTTCAGGAAAAGCCTGCCCCGCAGGATGTAAGATATACCCAACGATATGTACCGGGAGGAGAGCGCCTATGGCACGCAACATTCTGGTGGTCGAGGATGACCGCAATATATCCGATCTGATCCGTATGTACCTGGAGAAGGAGGGCTTCGAGGTCCGCAGCGCCTATGACGGCGGCAAGGCCATCGAGGAGTACGACAAGCAGGCCCCCGACATGGTGCTGCTGGATATCATGCTGCCCGTGGTGGACGGCTGGGGCGTATGCGCCCATATCCGCGAAAAGGGCAAGACGCCCATCATTATGCTCACCGCCAAGAGCGACGTGGGCGACCGCATCACCGGACTGGAGATGGGCGCGGACGACTATCTGGTCAAGCCCTTCGAGATGAAGGAGCTCATGGCCCGGATCAATGCCGTGCTCCGCCGCAGTGAGATACCCGACGACACAAAGAAGAAGCTGGTGTTTGACAAGCTGGTCATCAATCTGGACAGCTATGAGCTGCTGGTGGACGGCAAGAAGGTGGACACGCCCCCCAAAGAGCTGGAGCTGCTATATCATCTGGCGGCCACGCCCAACCGGGTCTATACCCGCAACCAGCTGCTGGACGAGGTCTGGGGCTTTGACTATTTCGGCGACAGCCGCACCGTGGACGTGCACATCAAGCGCCTGCGGGAGAAGATCGAAAATGTCTCGGACCAGTGGGAGCTGAAAACTGTCTGGGGCGTGGGCTATAAGTTTGAAGTGAAGTAAGCATGGGCGAGAGGATCAAACGTATCACCGGCAGCCTGTATTGGCGGCAGTTTATGCTCACCGCCGGTATGGTGGTGCTGACCATGGCCCTGCTGGGCGTGTCCTTCTACGCGCTGAGCTATAACTACACCGTCTCGGAGAAGCGGCAGGAGATGCAGGACCGGGCGGTGCTGGTGGCGCAGCTGTCCGTGGACTATTTTACCGCCGGCGATGACGCCGAGCGTGACCAGGGGGACGCGCTGCGCTCTCTGGCCGGCGTGGCCTCCCGGATGACGGACGTGGACTTCCTGATCTGCGACACCACCGGCAGCGTCCTGCTGACGACGGATGCCGATTTGGCCGGAAAGACCGTCGTTGTCCCCGAGGACATTACCCAAACGGTGCTGGGCAGCGAGAGACTGTACGAGGGCCGCAGCACCGTGGGCGTATATGAGAAAAAGCAGTTCGTGGTGGGCGTGCCCATGACAGACGCGGACGGCAACACTCTGGGCCTGGTGCTGGCGGTGATGAACAGCGCCGAGCTCATGCAGATGTGGCGCTCATTCATCGCCCTGTTCTTCATGACCAGCGCCATTATCCTGCTGCTGGCGTTCGTGGCCAGCTTTGTCACCTCCATGCGGCAGATACAGCCCCTGACCGAGATGGTCAAGGCCACCCGTGCCTATGCCGGCGGCGATTTCGATGTACGGATGCAGGAGACCGGTGACTGCGGCGAGATCAGTGAGCTGGCGGCCTCCTTCAATGCCATGGCCGACTCCCTGCAGGAGACGGAGCGCCAGCGCCGGGACTTTATCGCCAATGTGTCCCATGAGCTGAAGACCCCCATGACCACCATCGCCGGCTACACCGACGGCATTCTGGACGGCACCATCCCGCCGGAGAAGGAGCGCCAGTATCTTCAGATCATCTCCGACGAGAGCCGCCGTCTCAGCCGCCTGGTGCGGCGTATGCTGGATATCTCCCAGATACAGAACAAGGAGATGAAGAAGGAGGAGTTTGATCTCTGTGAGTCCGCCCGTATTGCCCTGCTGTCCATGGAGAAGAAGATCACGGACCGTGGGCTGGACGTGGACGCGGAGATCCCCGAGGACTCCGTCATGGTCCAGGGCGACCGGGACCTGATCACCCAGGTCATTTACAACCTGCTGGAGAATGCGGCCAAATTCGCCACCCCTGGCTCCCAGCTGTATCTGGGTCTGGCGGTCAACGGCGAGAAGGCCTATGTCACCGTCCGCAACCTGGGCTCCACCATTCCGGCAGAGGAGATACCACTGCTGTTCGAGCGCTTCCACAAGTCCGATAAGTCCCGCAGTGAGGACAAGGACGGTTACGGCCTGGGGCTGTATATCGTCAAGACCATCCTGGCCCAGCACAAGGAGCAGATCACCGTCACCAGTCAGGACGGTGTAACGGCCTTTACCTTTACCATGCAGATGGCGCACGGCGCGCCCCGAGAGGTACTCTGAATATGTATGATGAAAATAAAATGCCGCTGACGCCCGATCCGGCGGCTCCTGCCCCGGAGCAGGAGCCGGACGAGGTCGTCAGCTGGTATGTCCGTCCGGACGAGGGGCAGGAGATCACGGGCTGCTATGTGCAGCCGGGCCCCATGCCCGCTGCCGCGGCGCCCAAAGCTGTCCGGCAGGAGAAGCGCCGCAGCCGCAAGGGCCTGTGGACGTTTCTGGTCATTCTGGCCGTGCTGGTAGGCGTGGTGCTGGGAGTGGCCATCGTCTCCGCCCTGCGGGGCGGCAATACGGACGGCTATGGCGATGACTTCGACGACGGCGATCACGATGCCAGCAGTATCGTGGATATCTTCCAGAGCGATGTGCCCACCATCCCCCGGGCAGACACGGACCCCGATCTGCGCTTTTATTGCGAAAAAGCAGGGGAGGAGAAGCTGACTATCCAGCAGGTCTATCAGCAGGTAAACCCCGCCACGGTGCTGGTGCTCACCGACCTGGGCGAAAAGGCCAGTGTCGGCACCGGGGTCATCCTGACGGCGGACGGCTATATCGTCACCAACGCCCATGTGATCGCCGGCGGGCAGAACGCGCTGGTGGCGCTGTACAACGGCGACCGCTACGAGGCGGAGCTGGTGGGCTTTTCCAGCACCGAGGATCTGGCGCTGCTGAAGGCGGTGAACGCCTCCGGCCTGCCCACTGCGCCTCTGGGCGACAGTGAGGAATGCCAGGTGGGCGATACGGTCTACGCCATCGGCAACCCGCTGGGCGTTGAGCTGCGGGGCACACTGACCCAGGGCATCATCTCCGCCATCGACCGTCCCGTCACCATGGAGGGCCGCGTGATGACGCTGCTCCAGACCACCGCTGCCCTGAACAACGGCAACTCCGGCGGCCCGCTGATCAATGAGTACGGCCAGGTCATCGGCATCAACACACTAAAGATGAGCAACACCCTGTCCGACATCTCTGCCACGGTGGAGGGCCTGGGATTTGCCGTCCCGTCCAGCCGTGTGGTATCTGTCATCAATGATATCATCGCCACCGGAGGCTTCCGCGGCCTGCCCTCGATCGGCGTCTACGTGAAGGAGACGGAATTTGCCGACGGTACGACCCACCCGGTGATCGATTCCGTCACGGAAAACTTCGGCGCCGAGGAAGCGGGGCTGCAGAAGGGCGACGTAATTCTGGCGGCGGACGGTATAGGCGTCAGCACCAACACCGATCTGCTGGCCGTCCGCCGGACCCACATCGTGGGCGAGAGCGTCGTGCTCACTATCCGGCGTGACGGACAGACCTTTGATGTGACGGTCGTCCTCTACCCGGTGGAGGGATGATCACTTTACAGCGCAGAAACAGGGACAAGGCCATGGCCTTGTCCCTGTTTTACACCGCAAAACGACGAATATTTACAGATAATAAACAAATAGTATACATTTTATTGCCGGAATTTGCGGCTATTTTCGCCTTCGTTCCCGCCATAGCTGCCGCAGGCTGCCAGCGGCCGCCAGCAGCAGATATGCCCCGAACAGCCGCCGCAGTACCGCTGTGTCCACCGCCGTCGCCGCCAGTGCACCGGCCGCCGCAGCCGTTGTGCCCCAGGGGATAGCGGATTTCAGCACCTCCGTTTCCAGCAACCCGTTCCGCCTGTGGGCGATGACGCCCATGGCCGCCGTAGGCAGAAAGTACAGCAGATTGACCGCGGCGGCCTGCTGCTGCGGAACACCCAAAATGAGCGTCATAACCAACAGCAGCAGGGTCCCGCCGCCCACGCCCCAGGCGGACAGGATGCCGGCGCCGAACCCCGCAGCCATTGGTATCAGCCAACTTTTCACAGGATATACCTCACGCCGCCGTACAGCAGAAAGGCGGCGAACAGTCCCCGCAGCCATGTGACGCTGACCCGGTGGAACAGCCGTCCGCCCACCAGACCGCCCACCAACCCGCCGATGAGGTATGGCAGCGCGGCGGCCCAGTCGAAGGGCTGCCGCAGCAGGTATACTGCCGCGCTGACGGCGCTTAGGGGCAGTATGGCCGCCACGCAGGTGGCGAAGGCCTGCTTGCCAGCCAGACCGCACCAGCCGTTCAGCAGGGGCACCAGCACCATGCCGCCGCCACCGCCGAACAGTCCGTTCACCAGCCCTGCCGCCGTGCCGGACAGGGCGTATTTCGTCTTTGCCTGCATTGTGCCGCCTCCTTTATGTATGCGCCCATCCGGGCGCGGGGTTTACTGGCACTTCTGGTAGCTCTGGCAGTCGGTGCACTGGTCCATGGTGGGACGGCTCTCGTGGGTGCCCACCTGAATGGCGGTCAGACCGCAGTTGTCCACGTCCTTGCAGTGGTGGGCACAGTTGGTGACGGTGCACTTGATGGACGCATTGGGGGTGCAGGCGCACCCGTCGTTGGTACAGGCTCTGTTCATGGTGTTTCCTCCCTGAAAAATAAAAAGTCAAGCCCGAAGGCTTGACTCTATTTTTGCCCGGAGCGCAGGCGGATATGCACATTTTTTATATGCCAAGAAGCGCCGAAGCGAAGCTGAAATAGATCAGCAGACTGGTGGCGTCCACGATGGTGGAGATAAAGGGACTGGCCATCACCGCGGGGTCCAGACCGACCTTTTCCGCCAGCAGCGGCAGGGAGCAGCCCACGCATTTGGCAAACACCACCACGAACAGAATGGTCAGGCACACCACCAGACACACCAGCGGCGTTACCGCCGCGTTGCCCAACAGCAGCCGATCTACCAGCAGCATCTTCACGAAGTTGGCCCCGGCCAGGCATACGCCGCACAGCAGCGAGACCCGCAGCTCCTTCCACAGCACCCGGAATACGTCCGAGAAGTCCACCTCGTCCAGGCTCAAGGCGCGGATCACCGCCACGCTGGCCTGCGTACCGGAGTTACCGCCGGTGCCGGACAGCATAGGGATATAGGCGTTCAGCACCAGGCAGGCTGCCAGCGCGTTTTCGTAGTGGTTCAGGATCATACCTGTGAATGTGGCCGACAGCATCAGCACCATCAGCCAGGGCAGTCGGGCCTTCCAGGTGGCGAAAACGCCGGTACGGAGGTACGGCTTGTCCGAGGGCAGCATAGCCGCCATCTTTTCGAAGTCCTCCGTGGTCTCCTCCTCGATGACGTCCATAGCGTCGTCAACGGTGACGATACCCACCAGCCGTTTTTCCAGATCCACGATGGGCATGGCCAGGAAGTCGTATTTGCTCAGTGCCTGGGCCACGTCCTCCTTATCGTCCGTGGTCTTGGCCCACACCACGTCCGGGTCCATGATCTCCTCGATCAGGTCGTCCTCTTCTGCCAGCAGCAGGTCGCGGACGGACAGCACGCCCAGCAGGTGCCGGGTGGGATCGGTGACGTACAGGATGTTGATGGTCTCCAGCTCGCCGCCGATACGGCGGATGCGCTTGAAGGCGTCCTCCACCGTCATGTCCTTCTTCAGGGACAGGAACTCCATGTTCATAATGGAGCCGGCACTGTCCTCCGGGTATTTCAGTATTTCATTGATGGATTTACGCATCTCCGGCGTGGCCTTGTCCAGGATACGGATGACCACGCTGGCCGGCATCTCCTCCACGATGTCCACCGCGTCGTCCAGATACAACTCGTCCAGCACCTCGGTCAGCTCCGTGTTGGAAAAGCCGTTGATCAGCATCTCCTGGCTCTCCGGCTCCAGCTCCACGAATACCTCTGCCGCCGTCTCCTTGGGCAGCAGACGGTACAGCAGGGGCATCTGCTCCTGCTTGCCCTCCTCCAGCAGCAGGGCAATATCCGCCGGCTCCATGGGCAGGAACAGGTCCCGCAGCTCGGCGTAGCGTTTTTCCTTCGCCAGTTCGTCTATCCGTTCCTGGTATTGCTCCAGTTCCTCCTGATAATCGATCAAACCTGTTCCCTCCCTTCCGGTAAAATAATAATACGCAGCAGGCAGTAGCCTGCTGCGTGCCGCAAAGTGCGCCAATGCGCCCTGTTCTGCACCGTTACAAGCTTTAGCATCGCGGGGCGGTGAAACTGCATTAGATGCCACCTTGCTTTCGATGGCACCTGCTCAAACCCTCTGATGGTGTCTCCACCACTTCGCGGCAGCAGTCCGTATCCCTCGCGGTAGCCTTACCTACCGGATCCTATTCAACACATCTATGTTATGCCAAAATCGTCGGCCTGTCAAGGCGTTTTCTTGCCATTCCCGCCATTTTTCTTTACAGGTACACCTGCACATTGTCCTGCGCCAACAGGTGGCCCTTCAGCTCCTGCAAAAATCGCAGGGCCGGCGGCGTCAGCGGTTCGCCCGCTCGCGTCACCAGATAATTCACCCGGTCCGGCGGCGGGCTGGTAAAGCGGCATACCCGTGCGCTCTTCCCAATGCGCGACGCGGCGGCGATGGCCGGGGCCGCCACCCAGCGGCCCTCGGTGGGCGGCAGAAAATCCGCCGCCTGTAGGGTGTCGGCGTACAGCAGGGGCCGCGCACCCGTGCCGAACCACCGGTCGTGCCAGCGGATGAACTCCGGGTCCCAGGTGACCAGCAGCTCCTCGGCTATGTCCAGCGAGGCCGGGTCCACCTCCTCCGGGTAGTGGCTGTCCGGCGGCGACAGCAGCAGAAACGGCTCCCGAAAGGCCGGACGTACCGTCAGCCGGTCGTCGAATACCGTGTTGCTGTCAATAAAGGCAAAGTCCAGCTCATGGCTCAGCAGCGCCTGGGTGATATCCACATCCCGCAGGGTGTGGATCCACAGGGATACCGGCAGCCGCAGGGCAAGAAAGCGCTTATACACCGGCGGCAGGATGTATTGGTTAGTGGTGTAGGTGGCGGCGATACGCAGGTAGGCGCGCTGCTCCAGCTCCGCCAGCGTCTCCGTCTCCGAGAGCAGCTGCTGCCAGCGCTGGGCCAGCGTCAGGAATTTCTGGCCCGCCGCCGTCAGCGTGATGTGCCGCTGGCCCTTGCTCCGCACGAACAGCGGCGTGCCAACCCGTTCCTCCAGCGCCCGTATCCGCATGGACAGCGTGGGCTGGGTGATGTACAGCGCCTCCGCCGCGGCCGTCATGGTGCCGTGCTGTACCACAGCCCAGAATGTCTCGATATCCAGGTTGGTCATACTACCGCCTCCAAATTATAAGTTTTTACTGATATTTTAAACGCAAACAATCAATTTTACAAGTGCGGATATCCGTGCTATGATACAGATGTGTTCAGGGAACACCGCTGGTTCCCTAAACCAAACGCTATTTTGATTTTTTCTTTCTTCCTATTTCCCCTATTTCTCCCCCCTAATACCCGATAAAAAAGGACAGGTTTTCCAGCCTGTCCTTTCGGGCTGTTTAGGGGTAGATTTTTCCCTGCGGACGTGGTATGGTAATGCCGTTGTACACAGGAGGGATAACGATGCCCGGTTTTCAGTTTTATTTTGAATTGATCGGCGCGGTGGCCTTCGCCATTTCCGGCGCAGCCCTGGCGGTGAAGAAGCATATGGACCTGTTCGGCGTGGCCATGATGGGCATGACCACTGCCGTGGGCGGCGGTATCCTGCGGGATCTGCTGCTGGGCATCACGCCGCCCGCCGCGCTGCGCGACCCCCTGCAGGCGTTGGTTGCCATCGCTACGTCCCTGCTGGTGTTTCTGGTGTGGAAGCGCTTTCACCCCGAGGGCGATCACCGGAACTGGGAGGCGCTGCTGCTGGTGGCGGACTCCATCGGCCTGGGCATTTTCTCCGTCCACGGGGCGGCGGTAGCCATCCGTGCCGGCCTGGGCGGCAATGTGTTCCTGACGCTGCTGGTGGGTATGCTTACCGGCGTGGGCGGCGGTGTTCTGCGTGACCTGTGCTGTATGGAGCGCCCCTATATTTTCACCAAGCATATCTACGCCTGCGCGTCCCTGGCCGGCGCGGCGGCATGTATGCTGCTGTGGAGCGCCGGAGAGAACCTGGCGCTGCTGACAGGCTGCGCGCTGACGGTGGTGCTGCGGCTCTGTGCCGCGGTATTCCGCTGGAGCCTGCCGAAAGCGTAAACACATAAAAAAGACCGCGAAAGCGGTCTTTTTTGCTGTTATGCGGTGAGCTTCAGCCCGACGATACCGACGAGCAGCAGCCCCACGAAAATGAGCCGCGGGGCGGTGACGGGCTCCTGGAAGGCCAGAATGCCCACGATGACGGCGCCCAGGGCGCCGATACCCGTCCAGATGCCGTAGGCGGTGCCCATGGGCAGCGTCTTCGTGGCCTGTGACAGGAAAAAGAAGCTGGCGATCATGCCCGCGACCGCCCATACCGACGGCCACAGCTTTGTGAAGCCCTCAGACAGCTTCAGGAATGTGGACCAGAACACCTCCAGTCCGCCTGCGATGAATAGACAGAGCCACGCCATACCGATTACCTCCAAAAACAAAAAATGCGCCCACAGGACGCACCTTCTAAGACCTAACGGCGCGCCCGCGAACGCCTGCCCGTCACCCGGTGGCGGCGGACAGCACAGGTACTATACCACGCCGCCGCCACAAAGTCAAGCGATCCTGCACCGCAACAAATGTTCGAAAAAACAACTTGTGACACATGGAGATATGTGGTATACTATATTGTCGAGAATTTACGGTTTTAACCGCAGGAGGGGAGGGGTCATCATGGGCCTGCACGACGGGCATCGCCAGCGCAGCAAGCGCCGGTATCTGGCGCTGGGTGCAGAGGGGATGGAGGATCACCAGCTGCTGGAGCTGCTGCTGTTCTACGCCATCCCCCGGCAGGACACCAACGAAACGGCCCACCGGCTCATCCAGCGCTTCGGCTCGCTGCAGGGGGTGCTCCACGCCGCACCGGAGGAGCTGACCTCCGTAGAGGGCGTGGGAGAAAACGCCGCCGTGCTGGTGCGGCTGGTCGGGGACATGGCCCTGCGGGCCCGGTGCTCGTCCCTGCCCCAGAAGGTGCTGAACTCCCCTGACCGCACCGGCGCGTACTTCATGGAGCTGCTGGCGGGGGAGAAGAAGGAGATGCTCTACCAGGTTTGCCTGGACGCCAAGGGCAAGCTGCTGACCTGCCGCTGCATCAGCAAGGGCAGCGTGGCCGCTTCGCCGGTCAGTGTGCGCCAGGTGGTGGAGAACGCCCTGTATGCCGGCGCCAGCAGCATTATCCTGGCCCACAACCACCCCAGCGGCGTGGCTTTGCCCTCCCAGCAGGACCTGCTGGTGACGCGGCAGATACAGGAGGCGCTCTCGCCGCTGAACATTCGCCTGGCCGACCACGTGGTGGTGGCTGACAGCGATTATGTCTCCATGGCGGAAAGCGGTCTGCTGGCGCGATAAACGGAGGATACCATGCCTGATCTGAAAGTCATTTCTGAATATCAGCCGGCCGGCGACCAGCCCCAGGCTATCGATAAGCTGGCGCAGGGCCTGGAAAACGGCCTGCGCGCGCAGGTGCTCAAGGGCGTCACCGGCAGCGGCAAGACGTACACCATGGCCAAGGTCATCGAGCGTGTCAACCGGCCCACGCTGGTGCTGGCCCATAACAAGACGCTGGCCGCCCAGCTGTGTGAGGAGTTCCGGGAATTTTTTCCCAACAACGCGGTGGAGTATTTCGTCTCCTACTACGACTATTACCAGCCGGAGGCCTACGTGCCCCAGACGGACACCTATATCGAAAAGGACGCCTCCACCAACGAGGAGATCGACCGCCTGCGGCTGTCCGCCACCTGCGCGCTGCTGGAAAGGCGGGACGTTATCGTGGTGGCGTCGGTCAGCTGTATCTACGGCCTGGGCGAGCCGGACGATTTCGCCCGCATGATGATCTCCCTGCGGACCGGCATGACTTTGGAGCGCGACGAACTGCTGCGGCGGCTGGTGGAGGACCGCTACGAGCGCAACGACGTGGCCTTCCAGCGCAATGTGTTCCGGGTACGGGGCGACACGGTGGAGCTGTACCCCGCCTACTATAAGGACCGGGCCATCCGTGTGGAGTTCTTCGGTGACGAGATCGAGCGTATCACGGAGTTCCATCCGGTCACCGGTGCGGCCCTGAAGCAGCTGACACACGTGGCGGTGTATCCCGCCAGCCACTACGTCACGCCCAAGGACAAGCTGGAGCGCGCCGCCAAAGAGATAGAGCGCGAGCTGGCGGAGCGCAAAAAGTGGTTCGAGGACAACGGCAAGCTCATCGAGGCCCAGCGCATCGACCAGCGCACCCGCTACGACGTGGAGATGATGCGTACCCTGGGCTACTGCTCCGGCATTGAAAACTATTCCCGGGTCATCTCTCAGCGGCCGGTGGGCAGCGCGCCCATGACGCTGCTGGACTTCTTCCCGGAGGATTTCGTGCTGTTCGTGGACGAGAGCCATGTGACCCTGCCCCAGGTGCGGGCCATGTACAACGGCGACCATGCCCGCAAGCAGAGCCTGGTGGACTACGGCTTCCGCCTGCCCTGCGCCTTTGATAACCGCCCCCTGAAGTTCGAGGAGTTCGAAGAGCGCTTCTCCCAGGCGGTGTTCGTCTCCGCCACCCCCGGGGACTTTGAAAAGCAGCAGGCGGACCAGATCGTGGAGCAGGTCATCCGACCTACCGGCCTGCTGGACCCCAGAGTGGAGGTCCGCCCGGTGCTGGGTCAGATCGACGACTTGGTGGCGGAGATACACGCCCGGGCGGAGAAGAACGAGCGCGTGCTGGTGACCACCCTCACCAAGAAAATGGCCGAGGACCTGACCGCCCACTTCCGTGGGCTGGGTATCAAGGTGCGGTATATGCACGCCGACGTGTCGGCGCTGGAGCGCATGGAGATCATCCGCGACCTGCGTCTGGGCGAGTTCGACGTGCTGGTGGGTATCAACCTGCTGCGTGAGGGCCTGGACCTGCCGGAGGTGTCGTTGGTGGCCATTCTGGACGCCGACAAGGAGGGCTTCCTTCGCAGCGAGACCAGCCTGATACAGACCATCGGCCGCGCCGCCCGCAACGCCGAGGGCCTGGTCATCCTGTACGCCGATACCGTTACCCCCTCCATGCGGGCCGCTATGGACGAGACGGAGCGCCGACGGAAGCTGCAGGACGACTTCAACAAGGCCCACGGCATTATCCCGCAGACCATCCGCAAGAGTGTCCGCGAGATGGTGGAGATCAGCCACAGCGCCGAGGAGGCCTCCAAGCTGTCGAAGAAGAAGCTTTCTGACCGTGAGCGAGCTGAGACCATCGCACGTCTGGAGAAGGAAATGAAAGAGGCCAGCCGTATGCTGGAATTCGAATATGCCGCCCTGCTGCGGGATCAGATCATTGAGCTGCGGGGGGAGAAATAAACCGAACCGAGAAACGACCTATGAAAAAGTACCTTTCCTATATCTACGTGATCCTCAGCGCCGTGTGTTGGGGCTTTATCGGTTTTTCCAACCGTATGCTCACAGAGGTGGGCGTATCGCTGGGCAACCGGGTGTTCATCCGGAACTTCGGCACGCTATTGATCCTGACCATCGTGTTCGCCCTGTTCCACCGTCAGGTGTTCCGCATCAAGCTGAAGCATCTGCCCATTTTCCTGTGCTCCGGACTGCTCAGCATCCTGACGCTGAGCCTGGTCTACTTCCAGTGCCAGACCATGTGCTCCCTGTCGGTGGCGGCGGTGCTGCTGTATCTGGCCCCGTCCTTTGTGGTCATTTTCAGCGCCGTGCTGTGGAAGACACCGCTGACGAAGCGCAAGCTCATCGCCCTGGTGGTGTCCCTGCTGGGATGCGTGATGGTCAGCGGCATCATCGGCGGAGATATGACCGCTTCCTGGGCGGGTATCGGCCTGGGCGTGCTGTCCGGCCTGTGCTACGCCAGCTATACGGTGTTTGCCCACTACGGTCTGGCCCATTACGAGAGCTATACCATGATCTACTGGACATTTCTGGTGGCTGGGCTTGGCTCGGTATTTTTCGCGGACTTCGAGACGCTGCCGCTGGCCTTTTCCGGCACGCAGGGCATCGTGGGCGTGTGCGGTGTGGTGATCGTGGCCACGGTGCTGCCCTACATCTTCTACACGAAGGGGCTTGAGGGCGTGGAAAGCGGCCGCGCCTCGATCATCACCAACATCGAGCCGGTGGTGGAGACGCTGGTGGGCGTGTTCGTGTTCAAGGAGGCGCTGACCGTCTGGACCGTGTTGGGTATGGCCTGCGTGTTCGGCTGCGTGATCCTGCTGGCCAATGGAGATAAAAAATGCGAAGAAAAACCAGTCAAGTCCTGAACGGCTTTCACCTGAAGCTCATCGCCGCCTGCACCATGTTCATTGACCACATGGGGCACACGCTGTTCCCAACGGTTTTGTGGCTGCGCTGCATCGGGCGGCTCGCCTTTCCCATCTTCTGCTTCCTCATCGCCGAGGGCTGCGTCTACACCCGCGATCGGAGGAAATACGCCCTGCGGCTGCTGGCGTTTGCCCTGCTGTCCGAAGTCCCTTTCGACCTGATGGTGGGCGGCACGGTGTGGTATCCCTATTCCCAGAACGTGCTGTGGACGCTGTTGGCCGGTGCGCTGATCTGCTGGTGCGTCGATTGGGCGCTGCGAAAGAAAACGCCGGCGGCCTTTTTGCTCACCGGCGCGGCCGTGGCCGCCGCGTTCTGCCTGCTGGAGCTGGCCGGGACGGACTATCGGGGCTGGGGTATGCTGCTGGTGGTGCTGTTCTACGGTGTCCGCCGCGTGTCCTGCGGCACCGTCATGAAGCGAACGGCGCAGGCGGTGGGACTGGCGGTGTTCAGCATCGGCATTATGGGCGGCGTGTCCATCGAACTGTGGTCGCTGTCGGCACTGCTGCCCCTCTGGCTCTACAATGGCCGGCGCGGCTATTCCAACCGGGCGGTGCAGTACGGCTTTTACGCCTTTTACCCCGTGCATATCCTGATACTGTCCCTCATCGCCCTGTATGCGTAAACAGATAAGGAGGCTGTCCCTATGGCAAAGAACAAAGAAGAAAAAACCAACGTCATGCGGACGCTGGATCAGAAGAAAATACCCTACACCGCCCACAGCTACGACCCGGACGGCCCCATCGATGGCGTGTCCGTGGCGCAGATACTGGGCCAGCCGGCGGAGCAGGTGTTCAAGACCCTGGTGACAAAGGGGGCCGGCGGGGCATACTATGTGTTCGACATCCCGGTGGCCGAGAACCTGGACCTGAAAAAGGCCGCCAAGGCGGTGGGGGAGAAGTCCGTGGCCATGTTGCCACAGAAAGAGCTGCTGCCCCTGACCGGCTACGTCCACGGCGGATGCAGCCCGGTGGGCATGAAAAAGCAGTTCCCCACGGTGTTCCACGAGACAGCACTGCTGTATGGCGCCATCTGCGTCAGCGCGGGCAAGATCGGCCATCAGGTGGAGTGCGATCCCAACGCCCTTATCGCTCTCTTGCGGGCGAAAACGGCTGACGTGATCGTATAAAAATTATTTCGCTGTTGACATTAAAAATTGATTTCACTACACTTATCTGCAACCATATGTTGCAGAAATGAGGCATACCATGCAGACTGAAATTTTCATTAAGGGTGCGCGGGAGAACAACCTGAAAAACATCGATGTCACCATCCCCCGGGATAAGCTGGTGGTGCTGACGGGGCTTTCCGGCTCCGGCAAGAGCTCCCTGGCCTTTGACACCATCTATGCCGAGGGCCAGCGGCGGTATGTGGAGAGCCTGTCCTCCTACGCCCGTATGTTCCTGGGGCAGATGGACAAGCCCGACGTGGATTACATCGAGGGCCTGTCCCCGGCCATTTCTATCGATCAGAAGACCACCAGCAAGAACCCGCGCTCCACCGTGGGCACGGTGACGGAGATCTACGACTATCTGCGTCTGCTGTGGGCTCGGGTGGGCACGCCCCATTGCCCCCACTGCGGCAAGGAGATACGCCGCCAGACGGTGGATCAGATCATCGACCAGATACTGGCCCTGCCCGAGGGCACCCGTATCCAGGTGATGGCCCCGGTGGTGCGCGGCCGCAAGGGCGAGCACGCCAAGGTGCTGGAGGATGCCCGTCGGTCCGGCTTCGTCCGCGCCCGGGTGGACGGCAATATGTACGAACTCTCCGAGGACATCTCTCTGGAGAAGAACCTCAAGCACCGCATCGACATCGTGGTGGACCGACTGATCGTCCGCCCGGACATCGCAGGCCGGCTGACCGACTCAGTGGAGACGGCCTCCAACCTGGCGAATGGCCTCGTCACCGTTAACCTGCTGCGGGAGGAGAGAGATATCACCTTCTCCCAGAACTACGCCTGTGACGACTGCGGTATCTCCATCGAGGAGCTGACGCCCCGTCTGTTCTCCTTCAACAGTCCCTTTGGTGCCTGCCCCACCTGCACCGGCCTGGGCCTGCAATTAAAGGCTGATCCGGCCCTCATCATCCCCGACGGCAGCAAATCCATCCTGGAGGGCGCCATTACTGCCACCGGCTGGGCCTCCATCCGCTCCGACGGCATCAGTCGTATGTACTTCGAGGCCCTCAGTAAGAAATACCGCTTCTCCCTGACCCAGCCCTACGACAGCCTAAGCGACGAGGTGAAGAACGTTATCCTCTACGGCACCGGCGGCGAAAAGCTGGAGCTCCACTATGACCAGCCCCGGGGCAAGGGTGTGCTGTACCAGGCCTTCGAGGGCATCTGCAACAACCTGGAGCGCCGGTATCAGGAGACCCAGTCCGATGCCAGCAAGAAGGAGATCGAGGGCCTGATGACCCCCTGCCCCTGCCCGGCCTGCCAGGGTAAGCGCCTGCGGCCGGAGGCGCTGGCCGTCACCGTGGGCGGCAAGTCCATCTACGACGCCACTACCCTGCCGGTGGATGACGCCCTGGCCTTTTTCGACCATCTGGACCTGACCGGCAACCAGCAGATCATCGCCGCCCAGATCCTGAAGGAGATCCACGCCCGCCTGGGCTTTCTGCAGTCCGTGGGTCTGAGCTATCTGACCCTCTCTCGTGCCTCCGGAACCCTGTCCGGCGGCGAGAGCCAGCGTATCCGCCTGGCCACCCAGATCGGCAGCAGCCTCATGGGCGTGCTGTATATCCTGGACGAGCCCTCCATCGGCCTGCACCAGCGGGATAACGACAAGCTGCTGGCCACGCTGCAGCGCCTCCGCGATCTGGGCAATACCCTCATCGTGGTGGAGCACGACGAGGACACCATGCGCGCCGCCGATTACCTTATTGACATCGGCCCCGGCGCCGGTGCCCTGGGCGGGCAGGTGGTGGCCTGCGGCACCCCGGAGGAGGTCATGGCGAACCCTGACAGCCTGACGGGCCAGTACCTCAGCGGCAAACGCACCATCCCCCTGCCGGCACAGCGCCGCAGGGGCAATGGCAGGCTGCTGACCGTCCGCGGCGCCCGGGAGAACAACCTGAAGCATATCGACGTGTCCATCCCTCTGGGGACGTTCACCTGTGTCACCGGCGTCAGCGGCAGCGGAAAATCCTCGCTGGTGAACGAGGTGCTGTACAAGTCGCTGGGTGCGGCGCTGAACCGCATGAAGGTGCGCCCCGGCAAGCACGACGCCATCGAGGGCATGGAGCAGCTGGACAAGGTCATTGCCATCGACCAGAGCCCCATCGGCCGGACGCCCCGATCCAACCCGGCCACCTATACCAACCTGTTCAACCTGATCCGCGACCTGTTCGCCTCTACGCCGGACGCCAAGGCCCGGGGCTACGGACCGGGCCGGTTCTCCTTCAACACCAAGGGCGGCCGCTGCGAGGCCTGCGGCGGCGACGGTATGCTGAAGATCGAGATGCACTTCCTGTCGGATGTGTACGTTCCCTGCGAGATCTGCCGCGGCAAGCGCTATAACCGCGAGACGCTGGAGGTCCGCTACAAGGGCAAAAACATCGCCGACGTGCTGGATATGACCGTGGACGAGGCGTGGGAGTTCTTCTCCGCCGTGCCCGCCATCTGTGACAAGCTGACCACCCTGCGGGATGTGGGGCTGGGCTATGTGAAGCTGGGCCAGCCCAGCACCACCCTCTCCGGCGGCGAGGCCCAGCGCGTCAAGCTGGCCACGGAGCTGAGCCGCCGCGCCACGGGGAGGACGGTGTATATTCTGGACGAGCCCACCACCGGCCTCCACGCCGATGACGTGCGGAAGCTGTTGGAGGTGCTCCAGCGGCTCACCGATGGTGGCAATACGGTGCTGGTCATTGAGCACAACCTGGACGTGATCAAGTGTGCCGACTATATCATCGACCTGGGCCCGGAGGGCGGCGTGGGCGGCGGCACCGTGGTGGCCTGCGGCACGCCGGAGGAGATCGCCGCCTGCCCGGCGTCCTACACCGGCCAGTATCTGAAAAAATACCTGAAGTGACCGGCCTTTTCCCTGCCGCATAGGATAGGGCAGGGGGGGAGGTGGCTGCATGGAGCTTTTACAGGACGGCGTGGTCGCCGCGCTGGCGGCCATCGGCGTCACGGCGCTGATATGGCTGGCGGCGTCGCTGCTGCTGTGGCATGAGCGCCCGGTGGACGCGGTGTATCTGGTCCGGGTCTCCGGAGACGGGACGGGACTGGATGTGACGCTGCGCCGTCTGGCCCAGAGCCGCCGTCTGCCGGTGCTGCTGGTGGACTGCGGACTGACCGACGAGGGCCGCCGCGCCGCGGCGCTGCTGTCCGATATGAACACGAAATTGCTGACGCCCCAGGAGCTGGCGGCGTACTATACAGAGGAAGATACCACCGAACAGGGGAGGTGAGCCGATGGGCGAGCGCGTGACCGTGGAGGGCACCGTAGAGAACGTCATCTTTCATAACGAGGAGAACGGCTATACCGTGCTGCTGCTGACCGTGGAGGGCGAGGAGGAGCCTGTCACCGTGGTGGGCTGTATCCCCTGTGCCGCCGCCGGCGAGGGCATGACCGTCACCGGCGTGTGGAGCGTCCACCCCGTCCACGGCAGCCAGCTCACCGCCGAGAGCGTGGAGCGCCGGATGCCGGAGCGTGAGGAGGACATGATCGCCTACCTGTCCTCCGGCATCCTCAAGGGTGTTGGTCCCGCCACCGCACAGCGGCTGGTGGAGCGCTTCGGCGCGGACACCCTGCTGGTCATCGAGCAGGAGCCGGAGCGCCTGCGGTGCATCAAGGGCATCACCGCCCAGAGGGCGAAGGAGCTGTCCGACGCCTTCCGTGCGCTGACGGGCCTGCGCCAGCTGATGGAGTTCCTGGCCCGGTATGACCTGCCGGTGTATCTGGCCATGCCCCTCCAGCGCACCTACGGCGACGGAGCCATCCAGGCGCTGCGGGACGATCCGTATATCCTGTCCCGGGCCCAGTACGGGGTGGATTTTTCCATAGCGGACGAGATCGCCATCAGCCTGGGCTTTGGCGGGGACGATCCCTGCCGCCTGCGGGCGGCGCTGACCTATGAGCTGGAGCACAACGCCGCCAACGGCCATGTGTTCCTGCCCCGCGAGAAGCTGCTCTTCGCCACGTCGCAGCTGCTGGCCGTGACGCCGGACGAGCTGGAGCTGGCGCTGGACAAGCTCATCGAGGGCTTCGGCGTGGTGGAAAAGACCATCGCCGGGGTGCAGGGCTGCTATCTGCCCCGGCTGTACCAGGCGGAGACCTTCGTGGCGGAGCGCCTGCTGTCGCTGGTGCGGACGCCGGTGGAGGTGCTGCCCCGGGCGGAGAAGGTCATCGACGATATCGAAAAGGAACAGGGCGTGGCCTATGCGCCTCTGCAGCGGCAGGCGGTGTGCCTGGCGGCCCAGGGCGGTATACTGCTGCTGACCGGCGGCCCCGGCACCGGTAAGACCACGTCTCTGCGGGGCATCGTGGCCCTGTACGAGCGTATGGGGCTGGATGTGGCGCTGCTGGCACCCACCGGCCGCGCCGCCAAGCGCCTGGGCGAGGTGACGGGCCGGGAGGCCCAGACCATCCACCGTGCCCTGGGCATGAGCTACAATGAGCTCACCGGCCAGACGGCCTTTAAGAAGAACGCACAGGACCCGCTGGAGGTCCACGCTGTCATCGTGGACGAGATGAGCATGGTGGATATCGAGCTGATGCGCTCCCTGCTGGAGGCCATGCGGCCGGGAAGCCGCCTGGTGCTGGTGGGCGACCCGGACCAGCTGCCCTCCGTAGGCCCCGGCAGCGTGCTGGGGGATATGCTCCGCAGCGGTGTGGTGCCGGCGGTGTCCCTGACCCAGGTGTTCCGTCAGGCGGAGCAGTCGGCCATCATCCGCGCCGCCCACGCCGTGGACCGCGGCGAGCTGCCGCCGCTGGAGAATAGCGGCAGCGGCGACCTCTTCTTCCTGCGCCGCCGCGCGCCGGATCGTCTGGTGCAGACGGTGGTGGAGCTGTGCCGCGACCGCCTGCCCAAAAACATGGGTATTCCCGCCGAGCAGATACAGGTGCTCTCCCCCACCCGAAAGGGCCCCTGCGGTACGGCGGCGCTGAACCGGGCCCTGCAGGCGGCGCTGAACCCGCCGGAGCGCGGTAAGCGCCAGAAGCAGTGGGGCGACATGACGTTCCGGGTGGGTGACCGGGTCATGCAGACCCGGAACAACTACGATGTGCTGTGGGAGAAGGATGACGGCTCCGGCGGCAGCGGTATTTTCAACGGCGACGTGGGCGTTATTCAGGACATCGACCCCGGCGGCGAGCTCATCACCCTGCGGTTTGACGACCGCACGGCGGTGTACACCGCTGACCTGCTGAGCCAGCTGGATATGGCCTACGCCGTCACCGTACATAAATCCCAGGGCAGCGAGTATCCGGCGGTGATATTGGCCGCGGCGTCCGCCGCGCCGTCGCTGCTGGTGCGCGGCGTGCTGTACACCGCTATCACCCGTGCCCGCAGGCTGCTTATCCTCGCCGGGGACGATGCCGTTCTGGCCCAGATGGCCGCCAACAACAAGCAGCAGCGCCGGTACAGCGGCCTGCGCCGCCGACTGAAGGAGGGATACCATGAGCAATAACGGTAGTATCAACGACGCATTGGACAAGGCCCAGCGGGGCTTGCTGGACTTCTTTTTCCCCCGCAAGTGCCCCTTCTGCGGGCGCGTGGCGGGCCGGGAGCTGCTGTGCGAGGCGTGCAAGGCGTCGCTGCCCCGGTGCGATAAGGTACGCACCGGCACCTTCGGCGAATGTGCCGCGCCGCTGTATTACGAGGGCCGCGTCCGCGACGCCCTTCTGGCCTTCAAATTCAAGCGGCGCATCGAGGACCTGAACGCCTACGGTGTGCTGATGGCCGAAAAGGCGGCGGAGGTCTACGCCGACCGCTTCGATGCCGTCACCTGGGTGCCGGTGAGCAAACAGCGCCTGAAAAAGCGTGGCTTCGACCAGTCGCGTATGCTGTGCGCCAGCCTGTGCGTGGACTGGCACACGGAGCCGCAGGAGACACTGCGTAAGGTGCGGGACAACCCGGCCCAGTCCGGTATCGGTGACCCGGCGGAGCGCCGGGCCAATGTGCTGGGCGCTTACGAGCCGGTGGACCCGGACGCCATCGCCGGCAAGCGCTTCCTGCTCATCGACGACATCATCACCACCGGCGCCACGCTCACCGAGTGCGTCCGGGTGCTGAAAGCCGCCGGGGCGGCGGACGTGGTCTGCCTGACGCTGGCCATGGCCCGTGATAATTGAGGTATGGACTTCGGCGTTTCCGTATAGAATACAGAAAATACCGCGATTTTCATTTCGCAGTTGCAATATTCTTTCTCAATCGGTATAATAGATAAATCAGAGGGTAACGGGCGCACACGCCCGAAACGAAAGACAAGATAGAGGTGCAGTAGTATGTGTTCCATTGCAAAAGATATCGGCATCGACCTGGGCACCGCCTCCGTACTGGTGTACGTAAAGGGCAAGGGCGTCGTATTGAACGAGCCGTCCGTGGTGGCCATTGACAAGAATACCGGCAAGCTGCTGAAGGTGGGCGCCGAGGCCCAGGCCATGCTGGGCCGTACCCCCGGCAACATCGTGGCCATCCGCCCCCTGCGCGAGGGCGTGATCTCCGACTACGACATGACCGAGCGTATGCTCCGCGAGTTCCTGCACAAGGTGGTGGGCGGCTTCCAGCTGTTCAAGCCCCGCGTCATCATCTGCGTGCCCTCCGGCATCACCGAGGTCGAGGAGCGCGCCGTGGTGGACGCCGGCATCCAGGCGGGTGCCCGCCGGGTGTATCTGATCGAGGAGCCTGTGGCCGCGGCCATCGGCGCCGGAATTGACATCTCCAAGCCCGACGGCCACATGGTGGTGGATATCGGCGGCGGCACCAGCGACATCGCCGTCATCTCCCTCTCCGGCGTGGTGGAGAGCGCCTCCATCAAGGTGGCCGGCGACCAGTTCAACGAGGCCATCGTCAAGTATATGCGCCGCAAGCACAATGTGCTGGTGGGCGAGCGCACCGCCGAGCTGATGAAAATGCAGATCGGCTGTGTCTTCCCCAAGGAGCAGGAGACGTCCATCGAGATCAAGGGCCGCTGCCTGGTGACAGGTCTGCCCAAGGTCATCAACGTCAGCTCCACCGAGATGCTGGAGGCCTTCGAGGAGCCGGTAGAGCGCATCCTCGAGGCGATCCACGGCGTGCTGGAGCGCACCCCGCCCGAGCTGGTGGCCGACATCTCCAACAACGGCATCGTTATGACCGGCGGCGGCAGCCTGGTGGACGGCTTTGACAAGCTGATCGAGGCCCGCACCGGCATCCACACCGTGGTGGCCGAGGGCGCCATCTCCTGCGTGGCCGAGGGCACAGGCAAGAGCCTGGATTCTCTGAACGCTATGACCGACGGCACCGTGAACCTGAGCCGCCGCAAGCAGATGAGCTAAGCACAATACAGAAGGCCGCCTAAAGGCGGCCTTTTCCTCAAGTTGCTCTTGCAACTTCCGCGAAAAAGCGCTACTATTACGATACATGAGAACGAGATAAGGAGGAACCACCATGAAGTTTTCCAGCAAGGTCTTGAAATGCGGCCTGTCCCCCATGCGGAAGTTCCACCCCTACGCGGTGGCGGCGGAGGCCAAGGGCAGGAAGATCTATCATCTGAACATCGGTCAGCCGGATATCGAGACGCCCAAGGCGTACTTCGATGCGGTGAAGCACTTTGACCTGCCGGTGTTGGCCTATGCCCCGTCCCCCGGTATCCCGGAGCTGATCGAGGCCATCCGCAAGTACTACGCCGATCTGGGTATGCACTTCGATGCCGGTGATATCCTCATCACCAACGGCGGCAGCGAGGCGCTGCAGATCACCATGAACTGCATCCTGGATGACGGCGACGAGATCCTCATCCCCGAGCCCTTCTACCCCAACTACAACACCATGGCCTACACCTGCGGCGCGAAGATCCACCCCATTCCCACCTCTCCCCACGACGGCTACCACTACGCCGACCGCGCCAAGGTCGAGGCGGAGATCAACGAGCACACCCGCGCCATCATGGTCACCAACCCCGGCAACCCCACCGGCGCCGTCCTGACGCCGGAGGAGATGCGTATGCTGGTGGACGTGGCCAAGGCCCACGACCTGTTCATCATCGGCGACGAGGCGTACCGCGAGTTCGTCTACGCCGGCGAGCCTCTGCAATCCATGGGCCAGTTCGAGGACGCGGCCGAGAACGTCATCGTCATCGACACCGTCTCCAAGCGGTTCTCCGCCTGCGGCGCCCGCATCGGCTGCATGATCTCCCGCAACAAGGAGCTGATGGCGCAGGCCATGAAGTACGCCCAGTGCCGTCTGTCCGTGCCCACACTGGACCAGGTGGCCGCCGCCGCGCTGTACACCGTCGGCCCCGACTACTTTGCCGCCGTCCGTGAGGAGTACAAGCGCCGCCGCGATACGGTGGTCAATAAGCTGCACGAGATACCCGGCGTGGTCTGCGAGTGCCCCCGCGGCGCCTTCTACATCATGGCCGCCCTGCCTGTGGACGATGCCGACGCCTTCCAGAAGTGGCTGCTGGAGGAGTTCGAGGACAACGGCGACACCGTGATGTTTGCCCCCGGCGAGCCCTTCTACGGTACCCCCGGCAAGGGCAAGAACGAGATCCGCATCGCCTATGTGCTGAAGCAGGCGGACCTGGAGCGCGCCATGGACCTGCTGGCCAAGGGTATCGCCGCCTACAACGCCCGGTAACTGATATATGCAAAAAAAGAAAGCCCAAAAGGGCTTTCTTTTTTTGCGTAGCTTACCCCTTCAGCGCCATATCGCAGCGTGCGGGCAGGTCAAAGGCGGTGAAATAGGACTCCTCCAGCGGGATCCAGCGATCCCGGAACATCCGGAGCTTCTCCGGGCCGCTGCGGGCTTCAATGCGGCGGAGCTGCTCGGCAGCGTCCACGGTAAGGAATACCCGCAGATCATAGCTGGCCCACAGGGCCGGATGGCAGGCGTAGGCGCCCTCCACGATGGTCAGGCGCGCCGCCGGGACCGTCACCGGCTTGTCCAGCGCCTGCCGCGCACAGCGGAAGGGGCGGTAGGTGACCGCTTCACCGCGCAGTGCCGGCTGCAGCACCTCCGATAGAAAGCGCTCGTGGTCCACGTTTTCGCCCGGCTGTGCCAGCCGTGCAGCGGTGCGCTGCTCCGGGCGCAGAAAGAAGTCGTCCATGTGGAACACCCGGCAGGACAGCTGCGCCTGCAGCTGTGCCGCCAGCGTGCTTTTCCCGGCGCCGCAGCGGCCGTCGATGGCCGCGATGACCCGCGCCTGCCGGTCCAGCAGCGCCCGGATAACCGTCAGCAGGCGGTCGTAGTCAGCAGGGGTCATTTCGCCCTCCGGGCGGCGCGGCGCTGGATGAGCTTCACCAGCTCCACCACCGGAAGGACCAGGAAGGCCAGAGCCAGGGCCACGCCGTACTCCGTCCAGCTGACGGGGGTGAAACCGAAAGCGTTGGCGATGACGGGCACCTCCAGCACCAGTGTTGTCAGAGCCAGCGAGCCGACCATCGCGCCCCACAGCACTTTGTTGTGGCTGGGCAGCGAGAACACGCTCTTGCGCTGGGAGCGCATATTGAAGCTGTGGAAGATCTCGCACATACTCATGGTCAGGAAGGCCATGGTCATACCGTCGTCGGACACGCCCTTGGGCATCTCAAAATAGCCCACCTCCATGCAGTGTCCGATGATGTAGGAGGCCATGGTGATGATCGTGATCAGCACGCCCTGATACAGGATGTCAAAGCCCAGGCCACCGGCGAAGATGCCGTCCTTGCTGTCCCGGGGCGGGCGGGTCATGGTATCCGGCTCACCCTTCTCCAGACCAAGGGCCAGGGCGGGGAAGCAGTCGGTGATCAGGTTGATGAACAGCAGGTGCACCGGGTTCAGCAGCGTGAAGCCCAGCAGCGTGGCGAAGAACACGCCCAGCACCTCGCTCATGTTGCTGGCCAGCAGGAACTGGATGGCCTTGCGGATGTTGTCATAGATCCGGCGGCCCTCCTCCACGGCGGTGACGATGGTGGCGAAGTTGTCGTCGCTGAGCACCATGTCCGCCACGTTTTTCGTCACGTCCGTGCCGGTGATGCCCATGCCCACGCCGATATCCGCGGACTTGATGGAGGGCGCGTCGTTGACGCCGTCGCCGGTCATGGCGGTGATGGCGCCCTTGCGCCGCCAGGCGTTGACAATGCGGACCTTATGCTCCGGCTGCACCCGGGCATAGACGCTGTACTTCTCCACCGCCTTGTCCAGCTCCTCATCGGTGAGGCTGTCCAGCGCGCTGCCGGTAACGGCCTGGCTGGCGTCGGTGATGATGCCCAGCTCCTTGCCGATGGCCACGGCGGTGTCCTTGTGGTCGCCGGTGATCATCACCGGGCGGATGCCCGCGGCGCGGCACTCGGCCACGGCGGCCTTGACCTCCGGGCGGATGGGGTCGATCATGCCCGCCAGACCGATGAAGCAGAGGTCCTGCTCCAGGTCCTCCGGCTCCTGCCGGTCGGGCAGTGCGTCGTACAGGCGCTCCGCCGCCGCAAGGACCCGCAGGGCCTTGTCGGCCATGGCCTTGTTCTCCGCCAGGATGGCGGTGCGCTTTTCCTCAGTCAGGGGCAGGATCTGCCCGCTTTCCGTATAGCTGGTGCACCGGCGCAGCACCTCGTCCGGCGCGCCCTTGGTGTACTGGATAAAGCCGTTGTCTGTGCGGTGGATGGTGGACATCATCTTCCGGCCGGAGTCAAAGGGGGCCTCGCCGCAGCGGGGCTGGCGGCTCTCCAGCACAGGCTTCTTCAGCCCCTGGGCAGCGGCAAAGTTCACCAGCGCCGCCTCCGTGGGCTCGCCGATGGCGCCGTTCTCCTCCAGCGCGGCGTCGTTGCACAGCGCCATGGCTGTGGCCAGCAGCTCCGTGGGGCCGGTGTGCTCCACCACGGTCATCTTGTTCTGTGTCAGGGTGCCGGTCTTGTCGGAGCAGATGACCTGGGTGCAGCCCAGCGTCTCCACCGCCGTCAGCCGCCGGATCACGGCGTGCTGCTTGCTCATGTTGGTCACGCCGATGCTCAGCACCACCGTCACCACCGTGGCCAGTCCCTCCGGGATGGCCGCCACCGCCAGGGAAACGGCCACCATAAACGTGCTCAGCACGGTGTCCAGCGTGAACTCGCCGGCCACCACCAGGTCAAAGATAAAGATGAACACGCAGATGCCCAGCACCAGCATGCTCATGGTCTTGCCCAGCTCATTCAGCTTGCGCTGCAGGGGCGTCTGCTCCTGCTCCGTCTGGGCCAGCACACCGGCGATCTTGCCCATCTCCGTGTCCATGCCGGTGGCGGTGATGACTGCCTTGCCGCGGCCGTAGACCACCGTGCTGCCCATATAGCACATATTCTTTCGGTCGCCCAGGGGCACGTTATCTCCGGTCAGCAGCCCCACCGCCTTGGTGACGGGGACGCTCTCGCCGGTCAGCGCCGCCTCCTCGATCTTCATGGAGGCGCTCTCCAGCAGCCGTCCGTCGGCGGGTACGGCGTCGCCGGCCTCCAGCAGCACCACGTCGCCGGGCACCAGCTGGCTGCTCTCAATGACCACCTGGTGGCCGTCCCGCAGCACCTTGCACTTGGCGGCGGTCATGGTCTGCAGGGCCTCGATGGCCGCCTCGGCCTTGCTCTCCTGCACCACGCCCAGCACCGCGTTCAGCAGCACCACCACCAGGATGATGAACACCTCGGTGAAGCTCTCGCCGCTGAGTGCGTTGGTCACGGCGGACACCGCCGCCGCTGCCATCAGGATCAGCAGCATGGGATCCTTCAGCTGTGTCAGGAACCGCTGCAGCAGGGAGGGCTTCTCCGCCTCCTTCAGCTTATTGGGGCCGTGCTTGGCCAGACGTTCAGCCGCCTCCGCCGCTGTCAGACCGGTGGGACAGGATCCCAGCTCCTCCAGCACCTCCTGCGGACTGCGGTTGTATTCCTTTTCCATCGTCTATTACTCCTTTATATCATGGTTTTATAATTTGAAGCAAAAAAGCAGAACAAAAAGCGAAACAGAAAATGAACCAAAGGACAACAAAAAACTCATGCACGGACAGGCTATGTCTGTGCATGAGTCTCATTCTTTCAGGACACATCGGGCGCTGCCGCGCCGGGATGACGGTGTGCCACGCCGCGCCAAAACCGGCGCTGCGGAATTACTCCCTCATTCATTATGGGGTATTTTACCCGCTTTTTTCTCCGCTGTCAACCCCAAAAAGGGCGGTTTTTTACACCATTTCCGCGGCGCACAGGGCGTCAAAATACTTGTACAGCGGCATCAGTGTCCGGAAGCCCTCAATGATATCCTGTGCCAGTTCCTGCGAGAACATACGCTCGTCCGGCGCGGCGTCGTGCTGTAAATTGATAGACTTCTTGTTGTACCACGCCGCCAGCAGGGGAGAGGGGGCGGTCTTTTTCCTGGCATATTCCGGGCCTGAAAGCGTGAATTGCGTCTGTTTATTGAACCTTTTGACCAGCTTTTCCAGCACTTCGGGATGCTCGTCGACGGCCTTGCGGTACGCCTCCATCAGCGCCGCCTTCGGCGCCCAAAAGCCCATGCCGTAGCTGTAATAGTCTGGCCCGATCTCAAAGTAAAACGTGGGCCGCCCCGTCCAGTCCTCGCCGCCGGCGCGGACGCAGAACCACAGGTGGTCCTTGTACGGTCCATTCCCGTGCAGCCGTCGGGCATCCCGATAGATGCGGGAGAGCTTCAGCAGAAACGGCTCCTTGGGGAATGCCGCGTGCAGGGCTTCATACACCTGCTCGCCCAGCGCACGGGTGGGGGCCAGGAGATGTGCCTCATAGTCCTGCTTATGCGCCAGAAACCAGGAGCGTTCGTTGTTGAACCGAATGCCCCACAGAAAGTCCAGTGTCTCCTGTGTATAGCCTTCAAAAGCCATGCTATGTACTCCTTTTAATTAAAGCGCTCACATGAATTTGCACAGCAGAACGGGCAGCAGCAGCGCCGGCGTCATGTTCAGGATACGCAGCTTGGTGACGCCCAGCACGTTCAGGGTGATGCCGATGATCATCAGTGACCCGGTGACGGAGATCTCGGTGATGACCGCGTCGGTCAGCACCCCCGTCAGCAGGGAGGCCAGCAGCGTCATCACACCTTCCACCGCCAGCACCGACAATCCGGAAAAGACGATCCCGATGCCCATGGAGCTGGCAAAGGCCACGGATCCGGCAAAGTCGATGACAGACTTGGCCAGCAGGATGCCGTGGTCGTTCTTCAGACCACTGTCCAGCGAACCCATCACCGCCATAGCGCCCACGGCGAACACCAGCGAGCCGCTGACAAAGCCGTCGGTGATGGGACCCATTTTCCCGAATTTCTTTTGCAGCCAGTCGCCCGCCCGGGTGACGCCGTCATCAATGTGCAGCAGCTCGCCGATGACGGCGCCGATGACCAGCGACAGTATGGGGATGAGCTGGTTGCTGCTGCCGATGGCGCCGGAGATGCCGATGCCCATGGACACCAGCGCCGTAGCGCCCAGCACCGTCTGCCGCATTTTTTCCGGCATGAGCTTGCCGCCGAAGGTGCCCAGCAGGCCGCCGACGACAATGGCTCCGCCGTTGACCAGCGCGCCTGTCAATATCATGGTACAAGACCTCCATCTTCGATAATATCCCGCACCACCGTGCCGCCCATCATCAGGCCGGCCACAGAGGGCACCCACGCCACGCTGGCGGGGACGCTGCGCCGTCCGGGTGACGGTGCTTCCAGCTGCTGTGTCTCATGGGGCAGCTCCGGGCTGAACACCACCTTCAGGTGGTGGATCCCTCGGGTACGCAGCTCCTTCCGCATGACCCGGGCCAGCGGGCAGCCGCTGGTCTTGGAGATATCCGTGACCCGCAGCAGCTCGGGCTCCAGCTTGTTGCCGGTGCCCAGGGCCGACAGGATGGGAATTCCCCGCAGGCGGGCCTGCTGGATCAGGTCAAGCTTGCAGCTGACCAGGTCGATGCAGTCCACGATATAGTCGAATTTCCGGGAGAAAAATTCCTCCCGATGGGCGGCGTCATAGGTGGCGCAGATCGGGTATACCACCGTGTCCGGGTCGATGTCCCGCACGCGCGCCGCCGCGACCTCCGCCTTATACTGCCCCACGGTGGAGGTCAGCGCGCACAGCTGGCGGTTGATGTTGGATACGGATACCGTGTCCTGGTCCACCAGTGTCAACGTGCCAACGCCGCTGCGTGCCAGGCACTCAGCGGCGTAGCTGCCCACACCGCCCAGACCAAACACCGCCACATGGCTGCGGCGGAGTTTGTCCAAAGCGGGTGCGCCCAATATCATTTCTGTTCTGAGAAAGCGCTCGTTCATAGACTCGAAGAAGGGGCGGTCATCAGCCCACGTGCTTCATGCCGTTCTCCTGCACCACCTCGGCGCTGTCCAGCAGACCGTCCAGCCAGGCCTCGGTGTCGGTGTTGCGCAGAGCGTTCTCGGCCTGTACCTGCCAGTAGGGCACGTCGTCGCCCACAAAGTACATCACATGATAGCCCTTGTAGTTGGAGCTCTCGCCGTATACGATGCCGGTATCGCCGGACTGACGGCTCGCATCGAAGCACCAGTCGTTGAACTCGGTGACCATCTGGTTTTTGTAGATCTTGGTGTACAGACCACCGTTGGCGTTGCTGCCGTCATCCGCACTGAGCTCGTTGGCCAGGGCCGCGAAGCTGTCCTCGGTGGCCTCGCCGGCCTTCCACTGGGCCAGCGCGTCCTCGGCTGCGGCCTTGGCCGCATCCTTGGCTGCCTGCAGGTCGGCCTCATAGGTCTCGGCCTCGCTGTCCAGTGCGCTCTCGTCTACCTTGAACAGGATGTGGCGCACGTCCTTGGTGGCGTACTCCTGACGGCCCACGCTGCGGAACACGACCACATAGCAGTTGGAATCGCTGGTCACAACGGCGCTGTCGCCGGCCTTGCGCGCACTGTCAAATACCCAGTTGGCCACGTCGCTGCCGTTGTTGCTGCCGGCATCGGTGCTGGTGTAACTGGCGGACTCATAATCCTTGGCCACATCCTCCAGCGCCTCGCCGCCCTGCACGCGCGCCAGAACAGCGGCGGCATCGCTCTCAGCCTTGGCCTTGGCGGCGGCGTTCTCCTCATCGGTGGGCTCCACGGTGTTGCCGTCATCGTCCTTGGTGCTGTCGGCGGTACCCTTGAAGTACAGGGACTCATAGCTGGCCACGTCAAAGCTGCTCTTGTTGCCCTGATAGTAGGTCTCCAGGTCGCTGACGGTGTAGGTCAGCTCCTCGGCGTAGTGGCTCTGGTAATGGGTGGCCACGTCCACCAGCTGCACCATCTCCTTGAAGGTATCCACGGTCATGTTCTTGCCGTAGATCAGCTTCAGATACGTCTTCGTGGAGTAGCCGTTCTGCTTGGCGGCGGCGTTGAGCTCCTCCATAGTGGCATCCAGCTCCTCCTGAGTGTGCTCATCGGCGCCCATGCCGTTGGCCTCAGCCTCCTGGGCGGTCAGCACGTACATGGCCAGCTGCTTCACCGCGGTGTCGCGGACATACTGCTCCCATGTGACATCACCCTCGTCCTCGATACCCAGCGCGGTCTTCATGGTGTCGCTCACCACCTGCTGGTCCAGGGATTTGGACGTATCGATGCCGTAAAAGCTGGCATAGCTGCTCTTCACCAGACTGCTCTTCACGTTGGCGTAGAAATACTCCACCTGCCCGGCGGTATATTTCTCACCGTTGATGGTCACGGCGGTGGCGCTGCGCTGCAGCACGCCGGAGTTATACACCAGCAGTACCGCGGCCACGATCACGAACACGCCGGCGATCACGCCGTACAGGATATTGTTCTTGCGTGCCTTGGCCTTCTCCTCCGCCTCGCGGATCTTCTTGGGGTCGGTGACGCCTTGGGCCGCCAGATCCTGCCGGATCTTCTTTTCTCTTGATGCGCTCATTGAAATTCATTCCTCTCGATTTTGGGCGCAATACGCCCTTGTTTGGTAACATACTCGGTCATTATATCGTATACCGCACCTTTTCGCAAGAGGGAAACGCCTGGAATTTGTGAACATTTTACCGCGCTCGCTGAGCACAAGACCCCCATTCCGTTTCGGAATGGGGGTCTTGTGCTCAGCGACAGGCAGCGGCCATGTTATAACCTGCACAACTCGCAGGTGGGTCGTCTCCGGCTGACTTTACTGCTTCCAGCATCCGCCCGCATACGGCAGGCGGGAGGCCTGCAAACCATCTGCCGATCCGACGTCCCGTATAACCAATGTCAGGATAAATAGAACCGCTGCCCATCGCTCATCTTTTCCGCCCTGCCTTCGTCAAATCGGCTCGACGTGCAGAAAGTACGCCATCGCCGCTTTGCCATCGGCAGGACGAAAAATCCTGCCGAAGGAGTGGCGTGTATCTTTTTCGCTGCACCGCCGCGCCTCGTCTTGGCGAAAAATCCAGCCATTTTCCGGCGCAGCCGGCGGCGTCTCGCCATCGGCAGGACGAAAAATCCCGTCGAAAGATCACTCGTCCTCGTCGGACAGGATCTGCTCCATGAACAGGTCATAGACTTTATCCAGCTCCTCGTCGCTGTCCAGGGTGCTCAGCAGCTCCTCGCCGTTCTCCATAACGGACTTCAGGATCACCAGGCCGTACTCCTCGGCGGCTTCCTCGTCGGCATCATCCTCCACCACGGGGAAGAACGCCATGTAGGTCTGGCCGTCCACTTCCAGCGCGTCCACGTATTCCAGTTCAATGTCGTTGCCGTCCTCGTCGGTCAGGGTGATGAAGTTGGGGCCGAATTCCTCGCTCATGGGAGAGTCCTCCTTTGTCTTTATATCCATAGTATACCCGAAAGCTGGGGAAAACGCAAGTGGAAGCATTCGGCAGTTTCTGCCATCTGTCGGACTGAAAATCGGTGGAATGGGGGAAAATAACGGGAATTGAGCAGCCAAACGGGCGGATTTCTGCAAAAAATCCTCTTTTTTGCATTTGACAAGTATGGTAGAATGTTCCTTATAGTGGATTGGTATGTGAATTTTGACCCCGGAACGAAAAGAATACACAGGAACATCAATAAAGAAAGGAAGGTGCCCTGTCTTGAGTGAGAACAAGCGCAGACGGTCGTCGTCCACCGGCTTTTGGGGACGCATCCGGCAGAGCGCCCGGCACATAGAAAACGAGGCAAAGGAGGGTGCGCGCCGGGTAGAGCACAGTGCCGCCGAGGGTGCGCGGCGCGTGCAGCATGACGCGCAGGAGCGTGTGCGGAACATGACCCCTAAGCAGAAGAACGGCTGGAAGAAGGCCGGACGCATCATCGGCACGCTGCTGCTGGTGTTCGTGCTTACGGCGTCCATCTTCGCCGGTATCTTCATGGCGTATATCAACAGCGCCATGCGCGGCAAGGTGGAGGTCTATCTGGACGAATTCGAGACCCAGGTCTCCACCGAGCTGTATTACCAGGACCCCGACACCCAGGAGTGGGTCATGTACCAGACGCTGTACATGGACGAAAACCGCATCTGGGTGGACCTGGAGAACATTCCCAAGTATTTGCAGGAGGCCGCCATCGCCATCGAGGACAAGCGGTTTGAAAAGCACCACGGCGTGGACTGGAAGGGTACCACCCGCGCCATTCTGTACACCCTGTTCGGCAAGAACGTGCAGGGCGGCTCCACCATCACCCAGCAGTTGGTGAAGAACGTCACCGGCGACAATCAGGTGACGGTCAAGCGCAAGATCACGGAGATCTACCGCGCGCTGGAGCTGGAAAAGCGCTACGAGAAGGACGAGATCCTTGAAGCCTACCTGAACGAGGTCTACTTCGGCCAGCGCTGCTCCGGCGTGATGACGGCGGCGCGGGTGTATTTTGGCAAGGACGTGTCCGAGCTGTCATTGGCCGAGTGCGCCAGCATGATGGGCATCACCAACAACCCCTCCATGTACGATCCCTTCATTAGCTCCTGGACCCGCGAGAACAACCGGGAGCGCCAGCTGACCATCCTCAGCGAGATGCTCTCTCAGGGCAAGATCGACCAGGAAGAGTATGACGCCGCCGTGGCCGAGGATATCCAGTTTGCCAACGGCTTTACCATCTCCGGCAAGTATGTGGGCAGCGACGGTACCGTCACCGAGCTGGACACGGAGGATACCACCGATACCAGCGACGATACCGACTCCCCGGCGGATGACAGCACCCCCACCATCAAGGGCAGCAACTCCTGGTTCACCGATGCCATGATCACCGATGTGGCCGAGGCACTGGTGGAGAAGCTGGGCATCACCGAAAAGGTCAACAGCGAGGGCAAGAAGGTCTCCGCCTACGACCAGGCCATCAACATGGTTTACAGCAGGGGCTACAAGATCTACACCACCCAGAATCCCAAGTATCAGAAGATCGCGGAGGATGTGTGCTATAATCTGGAGAATATCCCCTATACCAGCAGCTATACCAACGCCGCCGGTGAGCAGGTGGAGGATCAGCTGCAGATCGCCCTGACCATCGTGGATCCCACCAACGGCTATGTGGTAGCTATGATCGGCGGTGCCGGTGAAAAGGTGGTGGACCGCGGCTGGAACTGGGCTGTGAACGCCCGGCAGTGCGGTTCTGCCATCAAGCCTGTGTCCACCTACGCCCCGGCGCTGGATGACGGCACCATCAACGGCGCGTCGGTCATCGACGACTATCCCATGCTGCTCAACGGCGAGGTCTGGCCCCGCAACGCCAACTGGCGCTATCAGGGCCTGACGGCGCTGCACACCGCCATCGCCCAGTCCCTGAATACCTGTGCCGTGCGGACGAACCTGGCCTACGGCGTCAGCAATTCCTACGACTTCCTGGTGGACAAGCTGGGCTTCGAGAACCTGACCTATACCGACTCCCAGCAGGTGGGCAACATGGCCCTGGGCGGCTTTGAAAAGGGCGTCACCACCGAGGAGATGTCCGCGGCCTACGCCGCCTTCGTCAACGAGGGCGTGTACACCAAGCCCCGTACCTTCATCCGTGTGGAGGACGCCAACGGCAACGTGGTGCTGGAGAACGAGGCCCAGTCCACCGTGGCCATGAAGAACACCACGGCGGCGATCATCAACCATCTGCTGCAGGAGGCCGCCCTGAACGGTACCGGCTACGAGGCACAGTTCAGCGGTATGCACATCGCCGGTAAGACCGGTTCGACCAACAGCAACAAGGACCGTTACTTCGTGGGCTACACGCCCTATTACAGCTGCGCCGTCTGGGCCGGCTATGAGCACAACCAGCGGATCGTGGCCAGCGGCAACCCCTGCTCCGCTGTGTTCCGCAAGGTCATGAGCGCCATCCACGCGGACCTGGCCGACAAGGACTTCTTCTCCTGCTCCGGCCTGACCAGCGTGGCCGTCTGCGCCGACAGCGGTATGCTGGCGTCGGAGAACTGTGCCCTGGACGTTCGCGGCAGCCGCGTCTACACGGCCCTGGTGGCGGCGGATAACGCCCCCACCGCCGTCTGCACCATGCACACCGCCCCCACCTACACCGTCAACATGGCGGACAGCGACGGCAACGTGACCACCGTTACCGGCTCCGTGCTGAACTACCAGCGTGAGCTGATCGAGGGCCACGACGAGATCGTGGTGGAGGACGCCTTTATGATGCTGGGCGGCTGGAACGGCTTCTTTGGCGACGAGGCGGACGACGACTTCAATATGCCGGACGGCGACCACGATGATGCTATGGACGGTCCGCCGGACACCACAGACCAACCGAGCGACGTGGATGATTTTATCCGCGCAGGATGATAAAAAAGGAGACGCGAAGGGCGACTCCTCATAAGGACATCTTGAAAACACCAGATTAAACCGATTGAGAGAATCTCTTGGTGTCGACCAAACGGGAATAGCCATCAACCATTTCATCGTGGTTGGTGGCTATTCCTGTTTAAAGGTATATTCATGTTGAAATCCGAACCGGAATCTTTGTAAAATTCCCTACCGCTCTTTAACCAGAAACAATTGGTAACCGCATGCCTAACCGGGAGAGCAGTTCGTTGGTAATCGTCCCACAGCATGCAGCCAGTTCCTCTGCCCGAATCACCTGACCGCCATCCCGGCCGATAATAGTCACTGTATCGTCAGGAGCGACCTCCGAAAGATCGCTGACATCCACCAGCAACTGGTCCATGCACATCCGCCCCACCATAGGACAACGCCGGCCCTGAATCAGCACCTGGCCGCCCCGCTGAGGCAGATCCCGGGGCAGACCGTCCGCGTAGCCGATGGTGACCACCGCCAGTTTGGTTTCTTGCTCTGCCTGAAAGACCCGCCCGTACCCGGCGCTCTCTCCGGCTTGCACAGTGCGGATACTGGCCACTCTGGCCCGGAGAGACAGAACCGGCCGCAGGTCAAGGCTTCGCTGAACAGGCGCATCATCGCTTCGAACTCCATAGAGTGCGATTCCAGCCCGGACATAGTCACAGGGCTGAGCTGGGAGGTTCCAAAGTCCATAGCTGGACTGGATATGAACTTTGCCGGGATCATATCCGGCAGTTCGGAGCCAGGCCACCGTATCATAGAACAAGGTCAGCTGCTCCTGGGTGTAGGCAACATCTTCGGCTTCCAGGCTGTCCGAGACGTATAGATG
>CEAA01024081.1_pt1 | contig 112881 bp, 110 predicted proteins | sample 557551 | NCBI WGS metagenome assembly CEAA01 (sample SAMEA3182115, study PRJEB8094) | gut metagenome | biome: human; feature: gut; material: Stool; isolation source: human stools | place: Canada | collected 2013-06-11
GACCAGGGGTGGGTAAACGAGGTTCTGAAGAAGGTTCATAAGAGCCCTATCTCCCGTATCCGTACCCGCCAGGCTGATCTGCGTAACATCGAGGCTCTCCGTGCCAAGGGTTATAAGAAGGGTGCCCAGAAGGGTTATGTTGGCAATATTCAGCTGCTCCACAGAACGACTGATCCTCAGACCGTGTATGTAAAGAGTAAGCTTGATCGTGACGACATCATCGATATTCAGGACTTCGATGTGGTGCAGTACCTGTATGGTATTGACCGTATGAATCTGAATGAGGAACTGGCTACGGCTATCATGATCGGTGATGGTCGTGAGGTCGGTGCTGATGGTAAGATCGCTGAGGATAAGATCCGCCCGATTTGGCTGGATGACGAGCTGTACACCATTCATGCTGATGTCGACATTGCCGGCATGAAGAGCACGCTTCAGGGTACCAACACTTCCGCTAATTTCGGCGAGAATTACATTTACGCAGAAGCCGTGATTCAGTCTCTGCTGTATGCTCGTGAGAAGTATAAGGGTTCCGGCACTCCCGACTTCTACTGCACGCCTCATCTGGTCAATGTCATGCTGCTTGCCCGTGACCTGAATGGACGCCGCATTTATGACAAGGTCAGCGATCTGGCTGCGGCTCTGAATGTTGGACAGATCATCACCGCCGAACAGTTCGAGGGTAAGACTCGTACTACCACGGAGAGCAAGACCAAGAAGCTTCTGGGTCTGATGGTCAACTTGGCTGATTATTCTCTGGGCGCTACCAAGGGCGGCGAAATCACTCACTTCACCGATTTCGATATCGACTTCAACCAGGAGAAGAGCCTGTTGGAGACTCGTTGCTCCGGCGCCAACACTCGTGTCATGTCTGCTATCGCTCTGGAAGAGGATGTCACTGCCAATATTGGCGGCTAAATTCAGCGAGGAGTGAAAATTCAAAATGGCTAAATTTTATGGAGTAATCGGCTATGCTGTAACGGAAGAGACTAAGCCGGGTGTTTGGACGGAGAAGATCATCGAGCGTATGTACTATGGTGATTTAACCCGTAACACCCGTAGGCTTCAGTCTGCGGAACAACTCAACGACAACATCAATGTTGCGAATGAGATCAGTATCGTAGCCGATCCATTTGCCAATGAGAATTTTCATTCGATGAGGTATGTTGAGTTTATGGGTGCTAAATGGAAAGTCACAAGTGTCGAAGTTCAGTACCCAAGACTTATACTGACTATGGGAGGTGTATACAATGGCGAGCAGGCTTAATCTGCAAACTTTCCTGGAAAAAATCCTTGAAAGCAGAAATGTGTATTTTCAACCTCCTGAGTCGGTAAAAATGAAATACCCCGCTATCGTTTATGCACTTGATGATATCGAAAATGTGCACGCCGATAACGGGGTTTATTCATCTCACAGGCACTATTCAGTCACTATTATTGACTCTGACCCGGATAGTGAGCTTGTCGGTAAGGTGGTTTCTATACCTACCTGCCGATTTGAACGATATTATGCAAGCGAGAATCTGAATCACTGGAATTTCTCGCTCTATTTCTGATAAGGAGGAATATCTTTATGTCCAAAATCATTTGGGATAAAACTGGCGAGCGCCTGTACGAAACCGGCTGTGACCATGGCGTTCTCTATCCGATGCAGACCGGCGGCGTTTATAACAAGGGCGTCGCATGGAATGGTCTGACTGCCGTTACCGAGAGTCCTTCCGGGGCCGAGGCTTCCCCGATTTATGCTGACAACATCAAGTATGTCAACCTGGTTTCTAACGAGGAGTTCGGCGCTACTGTCGAGGCATATATGTACCCCGATGAGTTTGCCGAGTGTGATGGTTCCGTTGAGATCATGCCCGGTATGTACGCCGGTCAGCAGTCCCGTAAGACTTTCGGCTTGGCATATCGTACCATTCTGGGTAACGATACCGATCTGAACGATTACGGTTATAAGCTGCATCTGGTTTATGGTTGTTTGGCAGCGCCTTCTGAAAAGGGTTACAGCACTGTCAACGACAGTCCTGAGGCGGCTACTCTGTCCTGGGAAATCAGCACCACGCCTGTCTCTATCAACAAGCTGGTCAACGGTAAGAAGCTGAAGCCGACCGCCACGCTGACCTTTGACTCCACTAAGTTTAGTGCCGAGTTCATGACTCAGCTGGAAGAGATCCTGTACGGTAAGGACCCGACCACCGATGGCGGCAACGATGGTGTCGAGCCTCGTCTGCCTCTGCCCGATGAGATTATCGAACTGTTCGATAAGACTCTGAATCCTCAGGGCTAATCTGTATAATTATGGAGCCGTATTCAGGTAAGCTGGCGGCTCCTACTTTTTTTAATTTGAAAGGAGAAAAATTCAATGACTAAGGAAACTATCACTTATACCGATCTGAATGGCGTTCAGAGAACCGAAGATTTCTACTTCGACCTGTCCAAGCCTGAAATCGTAAAGATGCAGGCGAGTGCCAAGGGTGGCTACGATGTTCAGCTCAAGAGTATCGCTGCCAGTCCGAATGGGGCGCTTATTATGGAGTTCTTCGAGAACTTTATTAAGACTGCCTATGGCGAGAAGAGCGATGATGGCAGACGCTTCATGAAGTCCGAGGAAATTTCCAGAGGCTTTATGGAAACTCCCGCTTATGAGGTCCTGTTTGAGAAGCTTGTCACCGATGCCGGCGCTGCATCCGAATTTGTCAACCGTGTGATGCGTGCCAACGGCAATAAGCAGGCTGCGCCCATCGCATCTAATTAAAGAAAGCTCGGAGGACTAAGGAATGCTGAAAATTACTGTGCCGGCTGCCGAGTTTTGGGATGAAATTCATGAGGAATTTGTCTACAAGAAAGAGCAGACTTTGCAGTTGGAGCATTCCTTAGTCTCTCTTTCAAAATGGGAAAGCAAATGGAGCAAGGCATTTCTCGGAAAACAAGAAAAAACCGATGAGGAAATTCTTGATTATGTACGATGTATGACCTTAACCCAGAATGTCGATCCCGAAGTATATACTCGGCTGTCTGCTGAAAACTACGCCGCCATCAATGCGTACATCGAAGCACCTATGACTGCTACTTGCCTTATCGAGGATAAGCAGACAAGAGGTAATAAAGAAACGGTTACGTCGGAGCTTATTTACTACTGGATGATTTCTTATAACATCCCTGTGGAGTTTCAAAAATGGCATTTGAACAGACTGCTGACCCTCATACGGGTATGTAATGTCAAGAACTCTCCACCTAAGCGAAGAAGTAAGCGTGAAATGTGGAATCGGAACGCAGCTATCAACGCTGCCAATCGAAAACGCTTTGGCTCCAAGGGGTGATTGAATGAACAGACGATGCCGAAAATGCATGTTAAGGCGAGTTTGCCATAAAAAGCAGCCTTACAATAACTGGCTTAAAACTTTTACCAAAAAAGCAGTAGCAATCATTCTGATGGTTTCACTGATTGATTTGCAACTGTCTTATGTGCTTGCCTTTATGGGGCAAGTACAAATTGCGGAATCGCTTTCCAGCACAATAGCGTCGACCGTTGTCGGGGTTATGCTTGGCTACTTCTTCAAAGCCCTTTTCGAAACATTCTTCGAAAAGCGTGAAGAACGACTCAAGCAGGAAAGCGAACCAGAAGAAAATACGAATTATGAGGAGGTTTAGTTATGCCTATCAGTTTTTTGACTACAGCACTGTTGATCGTATCCGTTATCACGAATCTGACAGTGGAGGGCATTAAGAAGCTGCTTGACGGAACGAAGGTCAAGTATTCTTCTAATGTTCTTGCGGCAGTTCTGTCCGTCCTGATCGCCTGTGCTGTTAGCGTGATTTACCTTATCTTGACCGACACGGTCTTTACTATGAAGATTGGGGTTGAGATCGTCGTTCTGATGTATCTGGGCTTCCTGATCTCTACGGTCGGTTATGACAAGGTTATTCAGATGCTGAAACAGATTCAGAGCGTGAAGGAGGAAACGAAAAATGAGTAACAGCCCTTTGGTATCCTATACCAAGTTAAGTCCTAATCATTCCGGGCAGAGAACCCATGTCGTCGACCGTATCACGCCTCATTGTGTAGTCGGTCAGTGCTCTGTAGAGACTCTGGGTAATATTTTTGCTCCGACTTCCCGACAGGCTTCTTGCCAGTATGGTATCGGCGTGGATGGTCGAGTGGGTATGTATGTGGAAGAAAAGAACCGTTCCTGGTGTTCTTCCTCTAATGCAAATGACCAGCGTGCAATCACAATCGAGTGTGCCAGCGATGCCACACATCCTTATGCATTCAACGATACTGTATATGCGAAACTGATCGAGCTTTGCACAGACATTTGCAAGCGTTACGGAAAAACCAAGCTGCTCTGGTTCGGCGATAAGACTAAGACTCTGAACTACGAGCCGGCTTCCAATGAAATGGTTCTGACCGTGCATCGTTGGTTTGCCAATAAGAGTTGCCCTGGTGATTGGATGTATGCTCGAATGGGAGATCTTGCGTCCAAAGTTACGGCTAAGCTTGGGGGCTCTGCTGGCGGAACTGAGAAGCCTGCCGATAATCAGGCACTTTATCGAGTGCAGACAGGAGCCTTCAGCAATAAGACGAATGCAGATGCAATGCTTCAGAAGGTGAAAGCTGCCGGTTTTGATACTTACATGGTTAAGGTCGATAATCTTTACAAGATTCAGGTCGGCGCATTCAGTAAGAAAGCAAATGCTGACGCTATGGCTGCAAAGCTGAAAGCTGCTGGTTTTGACACCTATATAACAACCAAAAGTGGGACGGCAGTCTCTGCATCTTCTGCGAAGAAAAGCACTGACCAGATCGCCCGCGAAGTAATTCAGGGTCTGTGGGGTAACGGCGTGGACAGGACTAATCGTCTGAAGGCGGCTGGTTACGATCCTTCCGTAATACAGAATCGGGTTAATCAGCTTCTTAAATAAGGAGGTCCGTGAATGATAAGGTTCAGTCACAAGGGAGACTTCTCTAAGGTTACACGCTTTTTGGAGAGGGCAAAAGAAGTGGTCCATCTCGGAGACCTCGACAAGTATGGCCGAGAAGGGGTCGCTGCTCTTGCGTCTGCAACGCCTGTCGATTCCGGTTTGACCGCCAGTTCATGGTATTACGAGATCGTAAACCGAAATGGATCTGCAAAGATCACCTTTTACAACTCAAATATTCAAAATGGGGTTCCAATTGCGATCATTCTGCAATATGGTCACGGGACTCGCAACGGGGGCTGGGTACAGGGTCGAGATTACATCAATCCTGCTATCCAGCCTATTTTCGATAAAATTGCAAATGAAGCATGGAAGGAGGTTACGAAGCTATGAGTAAAACTATCGACGAAAGAGTCGTAGAAATGCGGTTTGACAATAAGCAGTTTGAGAGCAATGTTCAAACCAGTTTGTCCACCATTGAAAAATTAAAGAAAAGTTTGGATATGGACGGCGCTACAAAAGGTCTTGAAAGCATTGACAGTGCTGCTAAGAAAGTCGATATGTCGGGGCTTGGCTCTGCGGTTGAAACAGTAAAGACTCGATTCTCGGCATTGGAGATCATGGCTGTAACCGCCCTTGCAAACATCACCAACTCAGTTGTAAATACCGGTAAACAGATGCTCCACTCCTTGACAATCGAACCCATTAGTCAGGGCTTTGAGGAATACGAGCTGAAGATGGGGTCAATTCAGACCATCATGATGAGTACCGGCGCCTCTCTTGAAGAAGTTAATAAGTATCTTCAGGAATTGAACACTTACTCGGATAAGACCATTTACTCCTTCCAGGATATGACTTCCAACATCGGTAAATTTACCAATGCTGGTGTCGGTCTTGAGGATGCAGTAATGGCTATTCAGGGTGTGTCGAATGTTGCCGCTGTGTCCGGCGCCAATGCAAATGAGGCATCCCGTGCCATGTATAACTTTGCGCAGGCACTGTCTGCCGGTTATGTCAAGCTGATTGACTGGAAGTCAATTGAGAATGCTAATATGGCGACCGTTGAATTTAAGACTCAGCTTCTTGAGTCGGCTGTTGCCTGTGGCACCTTGACTAAAACTGCCGACGGCATGTATAAAACGGTTAAGGGTAATGTCATCGATGCTACACATGGCTTCAATGATTCTTTGCAGGATCAGTGGATGACCACGGAAGCTCTGGTCGGTACTCTTCGCAATTATGCGGATGAAACGACTGAAATCGGTGCTAAAGCATTTGCGGCTGCACAGGATGTTAAGACATTCACTCAGTTGATAGATACTCTCAAGGAAGCCGTAGGCTCCGGATGGGCAAATACATGGGAAATCCTGTTTGGTGATTTTGAGGAAGCCAAAGAACTTTGGACTGGACTCAGCCAGGTTATCGGTGGATTTATCGATGCCCAAGCAGATGCTCGCAATGAGATGTTGCAAGGGTGGAAAGATCTTGGCGGAAGAACCAAACTGATTGAGGCACTTAAAAATGCTTTTGAAGGCGTTCAGAGTGTTATCAAACCGATCTATGAGGCATTCCGTGAGATATTTCCTCCCACCACAGCCCAGCAGCTTTATGATATTACTGAGAATTTGCGAAAATTCACAGCAAATTTGAAGCTCAGTGATACAGCTTCAGCTAATCTAAAATCCACTTTCAAAGGCTTGTTTGCGATCTTGGACATCGTTAAACAAGCCTTTTCTGCTATATTTACGGCAATTAAACCGTTGTTTGGCGGGTTTGGGACACTCGGAGATGGAATTCTTGGTTTCACTGGTGGGATTGGCGATGCTATTGTTGCGTTTGATGAGTTTATCAAAACCAGCGGAGCATTCCAGAAAGTTGGTGAGGGTATCGCTACGGTCATACAGACAATTATGACAGCTTTATCCACACTAAAGAACAAGATCAAAGAAAAATTTGAATCCGCCAATTTCGAATTGTTTCATTCTCTGCTTGAGCGAATTCATGAGAGGATGACTCAAGTCGGAGAAGCAGCCGGTGAGATGAAATCTGGGGTTATCGTCGCCTTTGAGGTCATTGGTGAGGCTCTTGCTAATTGCCAATTTGTTCAGCTTCTCTCTGCTGTGTGGAACGCCGTTAAGACAATCGGAAGTGGCATCGTTAAAATCCTTGGCGAACTCGGCAGTTCTTTAGCAAAGAATCTCGGTGAAGCTAATTTCAGCGGAATTATTGATCTGCTGAATGGTATCTCGTTCGGTGCTATTGCTGTCGGTATCACAAAGTTTGTCGGCACCTTCCGAAAAGCTATTGAAGATATCGGCAGTTTCAAGGAATCTTTTATCGGAATTCTTGACAGTGTTCGAGGATGCTTTGAAGCTTACCAGACTCAGTTGCAGGCTGGTACATTGCTGAAGATCGCGTCGGCTATTGCTATTCTTACTGCATCTTTGATTGCGCTTAGTCTTGTGGACAGCGAAAAGCTGAATGTAGCCCTTGGAGCAATCACTGTGCTATTCGCTGAACTTCTTGCTTCGATGGCTGTATTCAACAAAATCAGCGGTCAGGCAACTGGTGTGATGAAGAGTGTAACTGCTATGCTCGGAATTGCTACGGCAGTGCTGATTTTGGCGAGCGCACTTAAAAAGATTGCTGATCTGGATGCAAAGCAGCTTACTACTGGTCTGATTGGTGTTGCAGGTTTGACGACTATGATGGTTGCCGCAGCCAAAGCTATGAGTTCCAACAGTAAAACCATCATCAAGGGTGCTACTCAAATGGTGATCTTTGCAGCCGCAATCAAGATTCTTGCTTCTGTTTGCGAGCAACTTGCTAAATTGGACTGGAACCAGCTTGCGAAAGGTCTTGTCGGCGTTGGTGTATTGCTTGCCGAGGTTTCTCTGTTCCTGAGAACCGCAAAATTCAGCGGTAAATCCATTACTACGGCTACAGGCATCGTGATTCTTTCGGCAGCAATCAAGGTGTTGGCTTCTGCCTGCAAGGACTTCGGCGAGATGAAATGGGAAGAAATCGGTAAGGGGCTTGCATCTATTGCAGTGCTTCTTGCTGAGGTTACCGCTTTCACCAAGCTTACTGGTAACGCTAAACATGTAATCTCTACAGGTGTAGCACTCGTTGCTATCGGAGCAGCCATGAAGATATTCGCATCGGCTGTAAAAGACTTCTCTGGAATGCAGTGGGACGAAATTGCAAGAGGTCTTGTTGCTATGGCCGGGGCTTTGGCGGCGGTTACAATTGCCGTCAACTTCATGCCGAAAAGCATGATCGGCATCGGCACTGGTCTTATTGCTGTCTCTGCGGCTTTACTTATACTTGCCAATGCTCTTAACCAGATGGGTTCAATGTCTTGGGAGGAAATCGCCAAGGGTCTTATCACTCTGGGCGGCGCAATGGCCATTCTTGCAATCGGTCTGAATGCCATGACAGGTACTCTTGCAGGTTCTGCGGCGCTTCTTGTTGCTGCAAGTGCCCTCTTGGTGCTTACTCCGGTACTGGCTATTCTCGGCGCCATGAGTTGGAGTTCCATCGTGAAAGGTCTCGTTACCCTGGCAGGTGCATTTGCTATCCTCGGTGTTGCAGGTGCTGTATTGACTCCGTTGGTTCCTTCTATTCTCGCTTTGAGTGGCTCGCTGGCACTAATCGGGGTAGCAGTTGTCGGTATTGGTGCCGGGCTTGCTCTGGCAGGTGCCGGTTTGTCCGCCTTGGCAGTAGGCTTAACAGCTCTTGCTGCTGCGGGAACTGCCGGTGCTACAGCCATCGTCGCTTCTTTGACTGTTATTATCACAGGCGTGGCAGCCCTTATTCCTGCAATTGTAGCCAAGATCGGCGAGGCAATTGTCGAGTTCTGCAAAGTTATCGCAGATAGTGCAGGAGCCATTGGAGAAGCAGTCAAGGCGGTTGTTCTTATGCTGGTGGATGTACTTGTTGAGTGCGTTCCCGCTATCGCTGATGGGGCATTGAAGCTCATTGCAGGTGTTCTTGAAGCATTGGTGGAATATACCCCGTCTATCGTCGATTCCATCTTCCAATTCCTTATCGCAGTGCTTGAGGGCGTTGCTAAGAATCTTCCGGGTCTGATTCAGGCTGCTATTGATGTATTGATGGCATTCTTCTCCGGTATTGTGGATGCACTTAAGGGTATTGATACAGAAACTCTTCTTAAGGGAATTGTCGGTATCGGCCTGCTTGCAGCAATTATGGCTGCTTTGAGCGCAGTAGCAGCTCTTGTTCCTGGTGCCATGCTGGGCGTTCTCGGTATGGGCGCTGTTATCGCTGAACTCGCTCTTGTTCTTGCTGCGGTCGGTGCTCTGGCGCAAATTCCTGGCTTGAACTGGCTTATCAACGAAGGCGGTAATCTGCTTCAGGGAATTGGTACGGCAATCGGTAAGTTTGTTGGTGGTATCGTCGGTGGCTTTATGAGTGGCGTATCCAGTCAATTCCCGCAAATTGGTTCTGATCTTTCCGGGTTTATGGCCAATGTTCAGCCGTTCCTTGATGGCGCAGCTTCCATAGATCCGGCTATGCTGGATGGTGTTAAGGCTCTTGCAGAAACGATTCTTATCCTGACAGCCGCAAATATTTTGGATGGTCTAACCTCGTGGTTCACTGGCGGAAGTTCGCTCTCTGGCTTTGCTGAAGAGATGGTTCCGTTCGGAAAAGCTATGAAACAATTCTCTGATGAAATCAGCGGTATTGATGGAGAAGCAGTTTCCAATGCTGCAATCGCAGGTAAGACTCTTGCAGAGATGGCTGATACACTTCCTAATACTGGCGGTGTCGTTGGCTTCTTTGCCGGAGAGAACGATATGAATGCCTTCGGTGAACAGCTTATTCCATTTGGTCGTGCCATGCGTAACTTTGCAAACGAAGTCGCCGGAATTGACGCCAGTGTTATTACTGAAGCAGCTACCGCTGGTAAGGCACTTGCAGAGATGGCAAGCACCGTTCCAAACAGCGGCGGCGTAGTTGGCTTCTTTGCTGGTGAAAACGATATGGATGACTTTGGCGAACAGCTTGTTCCTTTCGGCAGAGCAATGAAGGATTTCTCTGACGCTGTTTCCGGACTGAAAGCCGATGTCATTCAAAATAGCGTTACCGCAGGTCAGGCTTTGCTTGAACTTGCGAATACGGTGCCGAATACGGGCGGCGTTGTGTCTTGGTTTACGGGCGATAACGACCTTGAAACCTTCGGTGAACAGCTCGTTCCGTTTGGCACAGCAATGAAGAACTATTCTTTGGCTGTTACAGGATTGGATGCATCTGTCGTCACAAACTCCGCAAATGCAGCTAAAGCTCTGGTTGAGCTTTCAAACAATTTGCCGAATAGCGGCGGTATCGTATCCTGGTTTACGGGCGATAACGATATTGCAAGCTTCGGCGAGCAGTTGGTATCTTTCGGTCAGTCATTTGCTGCGTACTACAACAGCGTTAGCGGAGTGGATGTGGCTAAGTTGAGTGGTGTGGTTGTCGAGTTCAAAAATCTTGTGGATTTGGCAAACGGCATTAAGAGTGTTGATACAAGTGGAATGTCTACATTTGCTCAGAATCTTACGAATTTGGGTAATGCTGGTATCGATGGCTTTATCAATGCCTTTACAAATGCTAATTCCCGTGTAAGTACAGCCGCAAACACAATGGTCACTACATTTATCAACGCCGCCAAAGCACAGCAAGGAAATCTGACAAGCACTTTCACAACCATGATTAACGGTATTGTCACTACTTTTACAAGCAAGTACAGTCAGTTCACAGTCATGGGGCAGACGATGATGACCAACTTTATCTCTGGTATTCGTACCGGCGACGCATCTGCTCGGTCGGCATTTGTCGCAATCGTATCCGGTTGTCTGACAGCAATCCGAAATAAGTTCTACGAGTTTAACACCGTTGGACAGACTACGATGACAAATCTCATTGCTGGCATTCGAACAAAGAACCAGCTTGCGAAAGATGCCTTTATTCAAATCATTAACAGTTGTCTGACAGCAATCCGAAATAAGTACACCGACTTCTATAACGCCGGTAAGTATCTTGTTGAAGGGTTTGCCGCTGGCATAACTGCCAACACATACATGGCTGAAGCGAGAGCAAGAGCTATGGCAAGAGCAGCGGCAGCGGCAGCAGAAGCGGAACTCGACATCAACTCACCGTCTAAAGTTGGCTATCGAATTGGCGGATTCTTTGGTATGGGCTTCGTCAATTCCCTGATCGACTACACCGATAAGTCTTACGATGCCGGTGCATCTGTTGCAAAGTCGGCTAAGGAAGGACTCCGCAACGCGGTTTCCAAGATCGGTGATTTCATCGAAAACGGAATTGACTCTCAACCGACAATTCGACCGCTGCTTGATCTGTCTGATGTAACAGAGGGTGCTGGTAGACTGTCGGCACTTCTGAGTCGGAATCAGGCAATGAAGATCAGCGCTGGCATGGAACATGAGGGTACTGGTATCGTTCAAAATGGCGGTACTACACCTACCTCCGGAAACAACTACAATTTTACACAAAATAACTATTCACCTAAGGCACTGTCGAGGATCGACATTTATCGTCAGACGAAGAATCAGTTCTCGGCGTTGAAAGGATTGGTGGAAACATGATTCACTCATTTGCTATCACCAATTACTTAGGTGATAGGATCAAACTTGACTTGAGGGAGCCTGAGTTTTCGGGCTTCCTCATCAAGTCTGTAATCGGCTTAGGTCCGGTCAAAGCAACTGTCAACACGACAGAAGTCGTCACTAATGACGGCTCTATGTTTAACTCCGCCAGATTGAGTCAGCGGAATATCGTTTTTCAAATCGTATTTGTTGATACAGTCTACGGAGAAACGATCGAAGATGTACGGCAGAAATCCTACAAATACTTTCCGGCAAAGAAAAGTGTTGAAATCATTATCGAAACTGATAACCGATATGTACGAACAAGCGGTTATGTGGAATCGAATGAACCGAACATTTTCAGCTCGCAGGAAGGGACCTCAATCTCAATCATTTGCCCTGACCCATTCTTCTATTCAGCCGGAGAGGACGGAAACAATGTAACGGATTTCTACAGTATTGACCCGATGTTTGAATTTCCGTTCTCAAACGAGTCTCTGACGGAACCCTTGCTTGTATTTGGCGAAATTCAGATCAAGACGGAGGGTGTCATCACTTACTATGGTGATGCCGAAATCGGTGTAACGATCTATATTCATGCAATAGGACCGGCAAGCAACATCAATATTTACAATACGGAAACCAGAGAAGTCATGAAGATCGATACTGTGAAGCTCCAAAAGCTGACTGGAAAGGGTATCGTCGCAAGTGATGATATCGTTATTAACACCTCAAAGGGTGATAAGAGCATTACTCTGATTCGTGAAGGCGTTTCGTACAACATCCTGAACTGTTTGGATAAGAATACCGACTGGTTTACCTTAGCAAAAGGCGATAACATTTTCGCCTTTACTGCTGACAGCGGTGTTACGAATCTTCAGTTCAGAATTGAAAACAAAGTAATCTATGAGGGGGTATAACTATGGAACTTTTGGTCTTAAACACCGACTTTGAGTCCATAGCCGTCATAGATACTTACGAATCCATGATATGGACTGACCGGTATAATTCGTATGGAGATTTCGAGATATTCTTCGCTATGGATACACAACTCTTGCAGTATTTGAAAGAGGATTACTATCTGTGGCTGAAGGATTCGGAGCACTGTATGATTATCGAGGACATCAAGATCAATGCCGACACAGAAGAAGGAAATCATCTTATCGTGACTGGAAGGTCACTGGAGTCTATTCTTGAACGCCGCATCATCTGGGGACAGCGAATCTTTAATGGAAATCTTCAAAATGGCATCCAGACGATGCTAAACGAATGCATCATTTCTCCGTCTATTGCCGATCGAAAGATTTCCAACTTTGTGTTCGTGCCTTCTACTGATCCTAAAATCACAAGTCTGAAAATCGACAACCAATACACAGGTGACTGCCTGTACGATGTCGTCAAAGGACTTTGTGAGGAAAACAATATAGGGTTCAAGATCGTACTGACAGATGAAAACAAGTTTGCATTCAGTCTGTATGCCGGTGTTGATCGCTCTTATGAGCAGACAGAAAATCCGTATGTTGTTTTCTCTCCAAACTTTGAGAACATCATCAACAGCAACTATTATTCATCCAGAGCGAGTTTTCGAAATGTGACTCTGGTCGCAGGAGAAGGTGAAGGGGCAGCAAGGCGAACTGCTATCGTTGGCTCAGCCTCAGGGCTTGATCGGCGTGAGCTTTTTACAGATGCTCGTGACATCTCATCCGATACTGAGGACGGGACTCTTTCCGATGCAGAATATATGGCGCAGCTTCGGACAAAAGGCTTGAAGAATCTGGCAGATCATATTGTAACCACTGCATTCGAAGGAGAAGTTGAAGTTACTCGACTTTTCAAATACGGCGAGGACTTCTTTATCGGAGACATCGTTCAAATCGCCAATGAATATGGCAATGAGGGATCAGCTTACATTTCAGAGCTGGTCATCTCAAACAGTGAGGAAGGGTTGTCGATTTATCCGACCTTCAAAACTATTTCAAAGTAAGGAGGGAGAAACTGAATGAGCGTATCAAGCGGATTTTTCAATTCACTTAACGGTGACCGCAAATACAATGCTGCACAGATGTCAGCTATCTTTGATGGACTCATCATCGATGGTGTATTTGCTTCTATCGGAACCGCTTTTGCTGTGAAGGCGGCAGGCGGTCTTACCGTGAATGTCGGTATCGGCAAAGCCTGGTTCGACCATACATGGACAGTCAATGACAGCATCCTGCCGATGACCGCCCCGGAAGCAGAGGTGCTTCTTGATCGTATTGATGCCGTGGTTCTGGAAGTAAACGGAATGGAATCAGTTCGTAATAACACTATCAAATTTGTCAAAGGTAATCCGTCCAGCGCACCGTCGAGACCGACTTTGACGAACGAGGGAAATGTCCATCAGTACCCTCTCTGTTATATTTACAGAAAATATGGCACTGCGGTCATTAACCAAGCTGATATTACCCCTATGGTTGGCACAGAATCTACTCCATTTGTAACTGGCATTCTTCAGACGATCAGTCTGGACGAGTTGCTTGGCAAATGGCAGGATGAGCTTGATCGATTTACTGATGCACGATCTAAGGAAGTCGATGATTGGATTGCTCAGGAGGAAAGCGATTTCACGGCTTGGTTCAATAAAATGAAAGCGGACCTCCAACAGGAGCAGACCGTTCTTGACCAGTGGATCGCATCTGAACAGGCCGATTTCCTTGCCTGGTATAACCAGATGAAAGATCAGCTCAGCGGCGATGTCGCCGGTAATCTGCAACTTGAGATCAACAAGGAAGAGGTCAAACGGATTTTACTGGTTGGCTTCGAAGACGGAACCAAGGAGTTTTCAGATGATGGTACTGTTATCACTTCGATTGCGAGCGATGGTAGAACCTTGACGAAGACTTTTTCTGATGGATTCCTGACCATGACAAATGTGCTGAAAAGTGCAGCTGGAGCAGAAGTGGCGAGAGCCGTCAAAACTTTTGACTCCGATGGCAAGCTTATCAGCACCGTTGTAACTTATTCTTAAAGCGAAAGGAGAATAATCAAAATGGCAGAAGAAGATCTGATTTTCGGTAAAAACCGACATTTCTTTGGCGGCATTGAGCCGTCCAATATGCTGGCATTCAGCGTGGCTGTTGAGAGTGGCGTTGTGAAAGTCACAGCAACACTTCCTAACGACACGGTCGTGAACAACCAGACACTCTGCACCGTGGAAGGTGCGATTATCCGGAGGAAGACAACCGATTATCCTAAGGACGAGTTCGATGGTGATCTGGTCGCCAACATCAAAGCGTCCACTGTCTTCGCAGATAGTGGTGCATCTCCTACCGGAACTTACTACTATGCAGCATTCCCTTATACCACTCAGGGTGTGTATAACCGAAACAAGGCTAACCGTGTAGTCGTTAATGAACCGGAGCCGATGCAGGAGTTTTCCGCTAAGTCGGTGTATGTCTCAGCGTCTGATACCGTTAAGGTAGAAATTACGGCGAAGCTTCCGAGTGGCGTTGCAGGTGCAGTTATCCGTAGGAGCACGACCGGTTATCCTACCAGCGAGACTGAGGGTGAGCTATTCAAGAACATCACTGCAAACGGCACTTATACGGATACTAATGTGACGGTCGGAGTGGTGTATTACTATTCCGCATTCCCTTACACCAGTACCGGTGCCTATAATCGCAGCGAGGCAAACAGAACCAGCGTAACGCCGAAGAAGAGAGATTATCTGTTCGGTTATGATTTGGTGAAAGCGACTTCCAGCCCCACAGGACGAGTAACTTATCCTTCTGATGTGGATAATGCAGCGTTTACTCCGGCGGCTATGAATTTCAGCACTGGTAAGTTCAACTATGGTGGTTGGGCGTTTGATCCGGGCGAAAAGTTTATGCCGCGCCCCTGTATGCTAACTTACGCAGGTGTTGTAGATCACTATCTCAATCCTAACGACTATACCAAGAAGGTCAACGGCACCACATCCAAGGTTACGGATACTTCTTTCGGCGGCAACGCCATGATGGAATGGCCGAAGATCTATACAAAGCGTTGGGAATCGAATGGTGTTTACCATTTCCGCTGCTCCGATACTCCTCAGGACGATACTTGGGATTGCTGGTGTAACTATGACCGCAATAACAACCAGATCGATCATTTCTATACCCCCATCTATTTCGGTTCTCTGGTTTCCGGTAAGCTGCGTTCTATCAGCGGTGCAGCTAACAGCGTAAACACCACGGCGGCTAACGAAATCGCCTATGCAAAGGCAAACGGCAATGACTGGTATACCGAGGTGCTGGCTGACAGACTGTTGCTCCAGGATCTGCTGGTTATGATGGCTCGTTCTACTGAGTGCCAGACTGCATTCGGCTATGGACGGTGCGATAGTTCCAATAGTATTGCTCCTGGTACGATGAACTCCAAGGGTATGTTCTGGGGTTCTAATGACAAGACTTCCGGTGTGAAGGTCTTCGGTATGGAGAATGTCTGGGGTAACCTGTGGCGTCGTACTGCTGGCTGGATCAATGCCAATGGAACTCAGAAGGTCAAGCTGACTCGTGGTACTCACGATGGTTCTACTGCAACCGACTACAACACAGACGGAAACGGTTATAAGACGATTGCAAATGCTACTCCGGCTGGCAGCTCCGGAGGCTACATCAGCAGCATGAAGACGGAAGCATTCGGACGGCTGCCTGTTAATGCAAGTGGTTCCAGCAGCACTTATGAGGCTGACGGCATGTGGTACAATAACAGCCAGGTCAATTACGCGTTTGTCGGCGGCTACTGGGGCGATGACCTGTTGGTCGGTCCTTTCTACGCTTCTCTGAACCATGCGGCGTCCGATTCGAGCTCGGCCTTTGGCGCGGCTCTCTCTTGTAAACCGCTTGCTGCTGCGTAAGCAGCGAGGAGAGGACGGGAGAACCTTAGGTTCGCCGGGTAAACGAAAAATAATTAAATATTAGGGGTATACACTGCGCCCAGCGCGTTTGTCGGCGGCAACTGGAACAATGACCTGATGGTCGGTCCTTTCTACGCTAATCTGAACAATACGGCGTCCAATTCGAACTCGAACAATGGCGCGGCTCTATCTTATCCATAAGAAGCTCTCTATAATGCAGTGTATGCCGCCATTTCAAAATGGCAAGAGATATCCGCATCTCTTCCTCACCACTTGGTGAAAATTAACTCGGTGCAAGCATCTGTGAGTAGCTGAGAATAAGTCGAAAGCGGATGAGAGGATAAGAGAGAACATGAAATCCTATAACCACTTGTACGAAAAAACAATATCCGAAACGAACCGACGGTACGCTCTGTCTCAAGCAAAGCACAGCAAGAGATTCCGTAAAATCATGAAACACCGGCACATGTCTGACGATGCCGCAGTTGAACAATCCTTAGACTGGATAGTCAACTACGAAAACGCCGAGCATGTGCCGGTTTACATTTATGATGGGATTACTCGCAAGGAGCGCACTATTATTGTCCCTACGATGGAAGAGCTGCTTGTTCAGCATTGCATCGTAAATGCCATGAAGCCGATGTTCTGCAAGGGAATGTACGAACACAGCTATGCCAGTCTTCCGGGCAGAGGTGCCCATAAAGGAAAGCTGGTTATTGAGAAGTGGATCAGGATTGACCCGAAGAATTGTAAGTATGTCCTCAAAATGGATATTCGCCATTTCTTCGATTCTATTCCACATGATCGTTTGAAAGCCAAGTTGAAGAAGACCGTTCATGACGAGAAGATGTTGGAGCTATTATTCCGCATTATTGATGTTACAGAGGTTGGTATTCCACTTGGCTTTTATACTTCTCAATGGCTTTCTAACTGGTATTTACAGGGTTTAGATCATTTCATCAAGGAGCAGCTCTGTGCCGTGCACTATATGCGCTACATGGACGATATGGTCATTTTCGGAAGCAACAAGAGGGTTTTGCACCGCATGAGGCAAGCAATTTCCGATTATCTGGAAATGGAGCTTGGCTTGGAACTTAAAGCGAATTGGCAAGTCTTTCGCTTTTCTTATGGCAACAACCAGGGGCGTGATCTGGACTTCATGGGCTTTCGTTTTTATCGTAATCGAACGATTCTTCGAAAATCCATTATGTACAAGGCCACGAGAAAAGCTCGCAAAATCTCCAAAAAGGAGAAAGCAACCATACTCGATGCTCGGCAAATGTTGTCTTATCTTGGGTGGATCGACTGCACCGATACCTATTTGATGTATCGGAAGTGGATAAAACCATGTGTTAGCTTCCAGCAATTGAAGCGAAAAGTTTCACGATATGACAAATACGATGAGAAGCGGGTATATCAAAAACTCGTTAGTCTTTACACTGCGAAAGGAGGAAAGTCGCATGGAGTTAAATTACAAATATGCCGAGAGCACAGTCCAACCGACTGCACTTGAGGTTACTGTTGGAACCGTATATCTCCGCAAGGACATTACGAGTATTACACGAACTTCAGAACAGGGAGATAAAACCACTTACTGGACTTATCAGGAAGCGGCGTTGACCCCTCAGGAGTTCAATGAATACACCAATCTGCTTATGGCTGAAAACGCCATTAAAGGTACAAATGATTCGGACAACATTGTTCAGATCATGGCAGGTCAGGAAACTGGAGATTCCCAGCAGCTTGCTATCATGGAAGCAATTGCTGATCTGTACGATGCCGTCGCAGCAATGATTCCTGAATGAGGAGGTAGCAAAAATGGTCAATCTTTACGCCACGCTTATCATCAATAAGCGTAGAACCTTCGACCAGGTGCCTGAAAAATTTAAGGCAGATGTCGAGGCAAAATTGTTAGAATATGGCTACGATACCAACGGCGATCTTATCGCTGAGGAGGAGTAACCATGTTTTATATTTTATCCAAAATTTTGATAGGAGGTAACAACATGGTAGCACTGTATGTCGCACTCATCATCGCAGGTCGTCGGACCTTTAATCAGGTTCCGGCGAAGTTCAAGGCTGCTGTCAAGGCTGATCTGGAAGCTCTCGGTCTTGACGAAAATGGTAATCCTGTGGATTAACCGAAATTGGCAGGGAGTCTACTTTGCGGTGGGCTCCCTCGCCTAATTAAAAGAGGTTTGGGGTGATATTTCCTACAAGCTTCTTAATTCATTTATGACTTCAAGGAGGATGATACATGGAAATGGAACCCTGGCTGCAAACGCTATTAACCATTTTGGGGACGATACTTGCTTCTTCTGGATTTTGGGCATATATCCAAGAGCGAAGCAAACGAAAAGCTGCTGAGAATAAGCACAACAATCTTGAAATGCAAATGCTCATTGGTTTGGCTCATGATCGCATTATCTATCTCGGTATGGCCTACATCGAGAGGGGCTACATTACACAGGACGAGTATGAGAATCTGTATGAATACTTGTACAAGCCTTATGAAAAATTAGGCGGTAACGGTTCGGCTAAGCGAATCATGACAGAAGTCGACCAACTTGCGATTCATAAATCAATTTACAATGCTTGAATTGGAGGTGAGATTATGAGTTATTCTGTTTCTGGCACAATGATTACTTTGACTCGGGGTGATACTTTTTCGGCGCTTATTACGATTACTGATCTAAATGACAATCAGTATATTCCCATGAATGGTGATCGTATTCGATTTGCCATGAAGAATGACTATAATGATGAAACTCCTCTTCTTATCAAGGAGATTCCGATTGACACGATGATCTTGACCCTCAATCCGGAAGATACAAAACATCTTCCCTTCGGAAAGTACGTCTACGACATTGAATTAACGAAGGCCACAGGAGAAGTTGATACTTTCATCACAAAAGCAATTCTTAAGCTAACGGAAGAGGTGCATTGACATGAGTAGCATAAAAGCGTTTGAGTGCCTTACTGGTCATATCTCTGGACTATGCACATTATCTGGTAAATTAACTTGCTTTGGAAGTTTGTCTGGCAAGCTGTCTGCTGTGATAGATTTTAATGCTTATTCTGGAGAATATGAAGTGGTGCCGAACGCTTTTAACACTCAGGTCTTGCCAACAGCCAATAAAGTGCTTAAGAAAGATATTGTTGTTCAAAAAGTCCCATATTTCGAAACCAGTAACAACTATGATGGGGTTACGGTTTATATTGCAGAGGAGGTTAATCAAAATGCCTAACCAAAACGTTAATAAGGTTATTTATGGCGGTCGTGTTCTCATCGACCTTACTGGCGACACCGTAGACCCCAGTAAACTTCTCAAAGGATCTAAAGCTCACGACAAGAGTGGAGCTCAAATTGAAGGTGCTTGCACATTTGATGTTGATTCTACGGATGCCACCGCTGTCGCTGCTGAAATTTTGTTTGGAAAGACTGCGTATGTAAGTGGCAATAAACTAACTGGCACAATGAAAAACAATGGTGCCGTTACTAAGAAGATCACCACCAGAGACGAGGAAGTTACAATTCCTCAGGGTTTCCACGATGGCAGCGGTAAAGTGGGAATCGACGCAACTGAAAAAGGCAAGCTGATTGCCAACAATATTCGAGAGGGCGTAACTATCCTCGGCGTTGAGGGTACAATGTCCGGCTCGGAAAACATGAAACCACAGGCTAAGACAGTTACACCGTCCACCGCGAAGCAGACGATTCTGCCTGATACAGAGTATAACTGTTTGTCTCAGGTAGAAGTTGAAGCTATTCCTTATGTGGAAGCAGATAATCCTGCTGGAGGAGTGACGGTAACGATTGCGGGGTGAGAGTAAATGGCTGTAAATAAGGTCGTTTACAATCGCCGGACACTAATCGATCTGACCGCCGATACCGTCAGCAAAGAAACTCTTAAAAAGGGATTTACAGCTCATCAAGCCGATGGTACAATGATTACCGGTGAGTTTATTGGCGATGATTACGATGAAATTGACCGAATTCTTACAGCCGGTTTAACGGATGGCTATAAACATTTTTCGGACGATGGTACAATCATCAGCACAATCGATTCACAGGGTCGAACACTGGTTAAGACTTTTTCAAATGACTTTTTGACCTGTATCACGGTTCTAACTGATCCGGACGGGAATGAACTTGGTCGTACTGTGAGGTCTTTTTCTGACAATAGCAGCACGATTATTACTACCGACTCTAAAGGACAGAAGCTTGTTAAGAAGTTTTCGAATAACATGCTTAACATGGAAGCGGTTCTTACGGATGCTGCTGGTAAGGAGCTTGCCCGTCTTACAAAGGTCTTTTCCGCAGATGGGAAGGACATCACTTCGACCGTGGTTTATGGGAAATAAGATGCAATTTGAAGCCGTTGCGTGTAGGTTATTTCTGCATTATTCCTACACTTTGGCTCAAAAAGCCAGTAATTACGGGATATTTTGCTTCTACTATACAAATAGCATTATACCACAAAACCCGCCGGAGAAAAGTCTATTTTGGCGAAAAGCGGAAATTTGTAAAAAGTTGTCCCGCCCCGCTTTACGCCGACCCCTTTTTCGTGTAGAATGGAGAGCACGAATGAGAGGGGAGGTCATCGCCATGGACGGCTATATACTTCGGAACAGGCAGGAGCAGCTGACGCTGCCCGCCGATGCGGCCGACAAGCTGCTGCAAAGCGGGCAGGGCGACGCCGCCCTGCTGTATCTGGCCCTGCGCCGCTTCGGCCGGGGCGTCACGCCGGAGGAGCTGGAAAAGGTCCTGCCCATCAGCCGCCTGCGGATCGACGCGGCGGAGAAGGTCCTTCAGGACCTGGACCTGCTGCCTCGACCGGCCCGCCAGGCACCGCCCGATCCGGCGGACGAACGCCCGGTCTACACCGCTCAGGACATCGCCGGACTGCTGACGGACAACGAGGGCTTCCGCCTGCTGGTGCCACAGACGGAGCAGCAGCTGGGCAAGAAACTCCGCACCGCCGACTTGCAGATATTGGCCGGTCTTTACGATGACCTGGGTATGCCCGCCGACGTGATCTATCTCCTGGTGTGCCACTGTGTCGAACGGGTCCGCAGCCAGTGGGGCGAGGGTAGACGCCCAACCATGCGCCAGGTGGAAAAAGAGGGCTATCGCTGGGCACAACTTGGCATATTTGACCAGAATTCCGCTGCAGTATACCTGAAAAAATGGGCAGAGCGCAATAGGAAGTACACTTCCTATTTGTCGAATTTACGAATTCTTAACAGGCCGCCGGTGGAGGCCGAACGCCGCTACATCGACCAGTGGATGGACATGGGCTTCCCGCCGGAGACGGTGGCTCTGGCCTATGAGCGCACGGTGTTCTACAAGAAGGACCTGAACTGGCGCTATCTTAACGGCATCCTGCGCCGCTGGCACGACGCCGGCTGGCACACGCCCCACCAGGTGGAGGAGGGCGAGGCGGCCGGCAAGCGGCCCGCTGCCGCCGGTAAGTCCGCCGCCCCCGCCGGGGACAAGGACGCCTGGATGCGCCGCTATATCAAGAGGTGAGAGTATGTCATACGACGGTATCATCATGCAGCGGGCCATTGCCCGCTTTGACCAGGCCCGCCAGCGCCGGGAGGCCGAGCTGGACCAGCGCCGCCGGGAGGTCTTTGCCCGCCAGCCCCGCCTGCGGGACATTGACCGCACCCTCCGCACCACCATGAGCCGTATCGTGGCCGCCGCCGCCAAAAAGGGCGAGGACCCGCTGCCCGCCCTGCGGGTCCTGCGGGACGAAAATCTCTCCTTGCAGCGCGAGCGCGCCGCCCTGCTGGAGGACATGGGCTATCCCGCCGACTACCTGGAGGACAAGCCTGCCTGCTCCCTCTGCGGCGACACCGGCTATACCCGGTCCGGCGTCTGCGCCTGCCTGAAGCAGTACTACGCCCGCGAGCAGCTGGCGGAGCTCTCCCGGCTCCTGCCGCTGGGCGAGGCCCGGTTCGACACCTTCCGCTTTGACCTGTATGACAGCGCCGTGTGGGACAGCTACGGCGTTTCGCCCCGGGCCAACATGGAGCGCAACTTCGACGTCTGCCGGGACTTTGCCCGCCAGTTCTCCCGGGGCAGCGGCAGCCTGCTGCTCTCCGGCGGCACCGGCCTGGGCAAGACGTTCCTCTCCGCCTGCATCGCCCGGGAGGTCAGCGACGCCGGCTTCTCCGTGGTCTACGACACCGCGATCAGCGTTTTCTCCCGCTATGAGGACGCCAAATTCCGCCCCGACGAGGTCAGCGATGCCGACGTCCGCCGCTGCGAGAGCTGCGACCTGCTGATCCTGGATGACCTGGGCACCGAGATGACCACCGCCTTTGTCCAGAGCGCCCTCTATCAGATCGTCAACGGCCGTATGCTCTCCGGCAGGTCCACCATCATCAGCACCAACCTGGCCCCGGACGAGCTGGGCCATCGCTACGGCGCGCCCATCCTCTCCCGTATCGAGGGCGCCTACCAGATCCTGCCTTTCTTCGGCGAGGATATCCGCACAAAGCAGTGACCGCCGCACCCGTCCCGACAGGGGCGGGTGCATTTTTTTATTTCCCGACGGTCTTCGCCCGCTTTCGACAGGCCTCCCGCCGTACAATAGGCGAAAAAAGGAGGCGACCGCCATGAAAAAAGACCAGAAGACCGATTTCCTCTCTGCCCGTGTGCGATACATACCCATCAACGATATCCGTCCCAACCCCCAGCAGCCCCGCCGCCGGTTCGACCCGGAGAGTTTGCAGGAGCTGGCGGCCAGCATCGCCGCCTACGGCATTCTGCAGCCGCTCACCGTCCGGCAGCAGGGCGCAGTCTACGAGCTGGTGGCCGGCGAGCGCCGCTGGCGGGCGGCGCGGATCGCCGGGCTGCGGCAGGTGCCCTGTCTGCTGGCCCGGGTGGATGAGGAGGATGCCGCCCTGCTGGCCCTGATCGAGAACCTCCAGCGCCGCGACCTGGACTACATGGAGGAGGCGGCCGCCATCGCCCGCCTGCTCCGCCGCTACGGGCTCAGCCAGCAGCAGGCGGCGGAAAGGCTGGGCCGCAGCCAGTCCGCCGTGGCCAACAAGCTGCGCCTGCTCCGGTTGGAGGAGCCGGTGGCGGAGGCTCTGCACCACTACGGCCTGACCGAGCGCCACGCCCGCGCCCTCCTGCGTCTGGAGGACCCGGAGCAGCGCCTTGCCGCCGTCGAACACATCGGCAAAAACCAGCTGAACGTCGCCGATGCCGAGGCCTACATAGACCGTCTGGTCGCGCAAAACCAGACGACGCAGCCCCGCCGCCGCAGCGCGTATATCATCAAGGACGTCCGGCTGTTCCTCAACAGCGTGGACCGGGGCGTCCGGCTCATGCAGACCGCCGGCGTCGGTGCCAAGGTCTCCCGCCGGGACACGGAGGACGCCATCTGCCTCACCGTTACCATTCCCCGCGCAAAGCCGCAGAAAGATGTGTCGTAACGCTTTTGTAACCCATTCCTTGACAAACCGTGATACAATGCAGTAATGGCACGGCATTTTGCCGGTATTGCCCAAACCTGATGATACAAAGGAGGGGACACCATGAGCGACGAGTTGAATATGTCCTCTGTTACCGCCGATCCCGCGCCGGAGACGGCCGGCAAGCGCGCGGCCCCGGAAGAAAAGCCTCCCAAGACCCCCGGCAAAAGAGCCGGACTGATCATCGGCATCGCCGCGGCGGTGCTGGTGCTGGCCTACGCGGGCTGCTGTGTGGCCGCCAACGCGCTGTATTCCCACACGGCGTTTCCCAACACCTCCGTGCTGGGCATGGATATGTCCGGCCTGTCGGCGCAGGAGGCCGAGCAGCGCTGGACGGAGCAGGGGAGTGCCCTGCTGGACGGCATGACCATCCGCCTGACCCGTGACGGGCAGGAGATCGGCAGCACCACCCTTTCCGACCTGGGCGTCACCGTTCTGCCCGTCTATGTCTCCAAGGCTGCCGGCTGCGACGTGCAGGACCGGGGCTGGGGCAGCGATGTGACCGCGTTCCTCCGCGGCGGCTGGCGCTTTATCGAGAGCTGGTTCAGGGCCGTGGATGTCACGCCCCAGCTGGACGTGGACGAGGCGAAGCTTACCGCCGCCTGTGAACAGCTGTCCGACACCGTGGGCTGCACCGTAACGGACGGCGGCTACCGGCTGGCGGAGGGGGAGGGCCTGTACATCACCAAGCCGCAGGACGGCGAGAAGCTGGACGCGGCGGCGCTGCGCGCCGAGTTGGCGCAGCGCTTCGAGAGCCGCGACCTGTCCGCGGCAGCCCGGTCCGTGGAATGTGTGTTCGCGGCCCACACCGCCGCGCCCATGGACGTGCAGGCGCTCCACGACGAGATCGCCGGCACCATGGCCGCCGCCATCTGCGACAAATCCACCGGCAAGCCCACCCAGTCCCGCGTGGGCGTACAGTTCGATGTGGAGACGGTGCAAAAGCAACTGGACGCCGCCCAGCCGGGCGAGGAATTCCTGGCTGACGCCCAGGTGCAGTTCCCGCCCGCCGCCACCGAGGAGCTGGAGCAGGCCATGTTCCGGGACGTGATCGGCACGTGCACGACCACCTGTGCCGGCCCCTGGGGCCGCCGCCAGAACATCAAGCTGGCTTCCGCCGCCATCAACGGCCGTATCTATAACCCCGGCGAGGAGTTCTGGTACAACGCCACTGTGGGCCAGCGCACCGAGGCCCGGGGCTTCCAGCCCGCCGCCGCCTACTCCGGCGGCAAGACCGTTACCTCCATCGGCGGCGGCATCTGCCAGGTATCCTCCACGCTGTACTACTCCGCCCTCATGGCGGACCTGCAGATCGTCCTGCGCTACGCCCATATGTTCGACCCCGGCTATATGCCCGTCACGGGCTGTGATGCCACGGTCAGCTGGGGCGGCCCGGACTTTGCCTTCCGCAACAGCACCAACTACCCCATCAAGATCACCACCAGCTACAACGACGAGACCAACCAGCTGACCATCACCCTGCTGGGCACCAAGACCGACGACCACTATGTGGAGATGACCAACCAGTTCCTCTCCTACTCCGAGCGCAAGACGGTCTATCAGGAGTCCGAGCGCATCGCCCCCGGCACCAGCGAGGTGGAGCAGTACGGCCACAACGGCTACGCCGTCCAGACCTACCGCAACGTCTACGCCGGCGACGGTACGCTCCTCCGCAGCACCAAGGAGGCGTACAGCGACTATGACCGGGCCGACAAGATCATCCTGGTCGCCCCCGGCGAGCTGCCGCAGTAAATAAAGAAACAGCCCCCTGCCGGGGGCTGTTTTCTGCTTTCGCTGTGTCTTCGTCGGGAGCAGACAGAGAAAAAGACCGGCGAAAGCCGGTCTTTTCTTTCTGCGTATCATTCTCTCCGCAGGGCTTCGATGGGGTTCAGCTTCGATGCCTTCATGGCCGGCACCAGGCCGAACACCACGCCGATGACCATGGAGAAGGCCACGGCGATGATGCACGCCGGTACGCTGATGGCCACCGGTGTCCCCATGATGTGGGACATCATCTCCGCCAGGCCGATGCCCGTAGCCACGCCCAGTATGCCGCCCATGCTGGTCAGCACCGCCGCCTCCGTCAGGAACTGCCAGAGGATGCGGCTCTGCTGCGCGCCGATGGCGATCTTCAATCCGATCTCGCGGGTGCGCTCGGTGACGGACACCAGCATGATGTTCATCACGCCGATGCCGCCCACTACCAGCGAGATAGCCGCGATCCAGATCAGCTGCTTGTTGGTGCTCTCCGACAGGCTCTGCAGATCGCTGGCCTGCTGCAGAAGGTCCTTGGACTCGTACTTGTACTTCGTGGTCCGGATGGCGTTCTCGTTCAGATACTTGGCCACATTGTCGCCGGCGGCGGTCATGTCGTTGGTGCTGGTGGCCCGCACCGCCGCGTACTGGGGCTCATCATACCGGTACGGCACCGACCAGCACACGTCCGGGATGAAAATGGTCCCCGCTGTGCTGCCGGCGTACATCTGATAATCCTTAAAGTTGTTGATCACCGGTCCGCTGCTGGACCGGGAGGAGACCACACCCACCACGGTAAACGGCATCCCGTTGATCTCGATGGTGCCGCCGATGGGGTTCTCGCCCTGGAACAGCGACTTTGCCGACTTCGCGTCGATCAGCGCCACATTCCGCCGGTTCTCATAGTCCGCCGCCGTGAAGGAGCGTCCGTAGTTCACCGCGTAGTCCACGGCCGTCAGATAGTGGTCGTCCACGCCGTACAGCGACCCGCTGAACGCCGTATTGCCCACGTATACGTTGTCGCACCACTCCCGGGAGTAGTACATACTCACCAGCGACACGCTGCCCAGCTTCTCCATCTCATCCCGCATCTCCCGGGTCACTGGGTCGATACCCTCCGGCAGCGCCGAGTAGTTCAGGTCGAAATAGTTTTGGCTGTCCGTGGCGCCGATGGTCACCCGCACCACGTTGTTGCCCGCGCCGATCAGGTTCTGCTTGATCTGCTCGTTGGTGCCCTGAATGGTGGACACGATGGTGATGATCGCGGCGATACCGATAATAATGCCCAGCATGGTCAGAAACGACCGCAGCTTGTGGCTCCACACGCCCTGAAAGGCGAGATTTATATTTTCCAACATATGGTTATCCCGCCTCCTTTATATGCCGTAGTTGTACAGCTGGTCGGTCGTGGCCTCCTGGGTGTGGGCACCCTCCACCACGTCGCGTCCATAGGGGAACGCCACATAGTCGTCGATGGTCAGCCCGCCCCGTATCTGGGTGTAGCTGCCCCACAGATCCCGGCCGGTCTGTACCCACCGCTGCTCCAGTCTGCCGTCCTCGCCCCGGGCCATCACATAGCTCTTGCCGTTGTCGGTCCGGATGAACATACTCTGCAGATACAGTGAGCTGCCGCTTTCTTCCGCGCTGGTGTCCTTCTGGTACTGTATATCCACATAGTCATTGGGCTGCAAATTCGCGTCCTCGGTGACAAACACCTTGAAGGGGTAGTAGGACACGTTCCTGTTGCCGTCGCCCCAGTTGTTGCTGTTGCTGGTGGGATAGTCGTCGATGGACACGATGGTGCCCTCGCAGGCCGCTCCGGTCATCCAGCTGCTGATGGATACGCTGTCGCCCACCTGCACGCTGCCCAGATCCATCTCGCTGAGGGTGCCGGTGACGTAATATCCGCCGCCGCCGGACAGCTCCACCACGGCCTCGCTGTTGTTATAGGCCTCGTCCGGGTCGCGGACGGTCTTCACCGTGCCGTCGAACTCCGCGTACACGTTGCCGTCGCCCAGCTCCGCCAGCTTCTTGTCCAGCTTCAGCTTCGCCACCTTCAGGTTGACCTCCTGCTCCTTTACTGCCTGAGCCTTCTCCAGAATGGCCTTGTTCAGATCCAGCTGGGTCATGGAGGACTCCAGCAGCTCCTGGATTTGGGCAATCTTCCGGGTCAGCTCTTTGTACTTGTCGCTGTCGTAGGTGCGCTCCGGGTCGATGTACTCCGGCAGATCGCAGAACCAGAAGGAAATGCTCACTGTGCCGGAAATGGGTGCACCCTCAACAGGCTGCTCTGTGCTGTTCGGTGTAAATGTCTCTGTTATCAGCAGGCCGCGGCTGGTGGGCATACCGCCCATCTTATCCTTGTCCCGGGACACCAATACCAGATAGGTGCTCACTGTCGGGGTCTTATCCATAGGTGTGGCCCGGTTTATCTCCGCACCATGCAGGAGGTTCCGCAGCACTTCATCGCTCAGAGGCTTGTTGGTCAGCCAGTAGTAGTAAATGGGCTTATCCTTGCTGTTGCCCGAGCCCTCGGCCATAGGCGTCACCAGTCCGGGCACCACGGCCTTCTCGGGGTCGTACCCGCCGGCGCCGTCCAGTCGGCTGATCTCCGCTTGCAGCTCCGCCTCCAGCTTCGTTTTTTCCGCCTCCAGCGTCTCCTTGTTCTTCGCCTTCTTCAGCAGCTCCAGCTCGTTTTTCATGACCTCCAGGTTCTCCGCCTGCCGGTCATAGTCGATCTTGGCGCGCTCCACCGTGGCCTGTGTCAGCGTGGAGTCATAGCTCACCAGCGCCGTGCCCTTCTTTACGCTGTCGCCCTCCTTGACCCACACCTTCTTCACCGTCTGGCTCTGGGAGATGTAGATCTTCTGCAATTTGTCCGTGGTCACCATGCCGCTGGTGTTGGAGGTGTCCCCCCAGTAGTCGGTCATGGCGCACTCGTTGACGGCGTATACGTTCACGTCGCCCCGCTGGGCGTTCCGGGCGATGGTCAGTCCGCCCCACACCGCGCCGCACACGCCCACCACGCAGGCGGCGGCGATAATGCCCTTTTTCAGCTTCTTGCTCATGCGGGGCTTCTCGCCGTCGGGGCGCTTTTCGCCGATATGCAGCTTTTCCCGCAGCGTCAGCTTCTCACTCATAGTCGTCACCTCCCGACAGTACGCCGTCCCGTATGGTCATGACCTTGGCGGCGTGGTTGGCGATGGAATGGTCGTGGGTGATCATGATGATGGTGGAGCCGCCGTCATGCAGCTGCTGAAACAGCTCCATCACCGCCGCGCCGCTGGCGCTGTCCAGCGCGCCTGTTGGCTCGTCGGCAAGCAGCAGCTTCGGATTGCCCACGATGGCCCGTGCGATGGCCACCCGCTGGCACTGTCCGCCGGACAGCTGGTCAGGGCGGTGCTCCACCCGGTCGGAAAGCCCCACCGTCTCCAGCGCGGCCCGGGCCCGTTCCAGGCGTTCCGCCTTCTTCACCCCGCCGTACAGCAGGGGCAGCGCCACGTTTTCCAGCGCCGTCAGCTTCGGCAGCAGATTAAAGCTCTGGAACACGAAGCCCAGCTCCTTGTTCCGCACCTCCGCCAGCTGCTTGTTGTTGCAGGTGGTCACGTCCCGCCCACCCAGCAGATAGCTGCCGCTGGTGGGCACGTCCAGACACCCGATCAGGTTCATCAGCGTGGTCTTGCCGCTGCCGGAGGGACCCATGATAGCCAGGTATTCCCCCTCCTCCACGTCAAGGTTCACGTTTTTCAGGATATGTGCCACGGACTTTCCCATGGGGTAGTCCTTGCATATATCGCGCATTTCCAAAATCATGCTCAGCCCTCCATCGGCGGAATGACCGCTGACGCGGAGGCGGCCGCGCCGCCGGGAATCACGGCTGCGGTGCTGCCGTCGTCCGTGACGGTGTCGTTCTCGGCGGGCATATCGCCGCCGTCCATGCCGTCCATGCTGCCCGTGCCGTCCATATCCTCCATGCCGTCCATGCTGCCCGTGCCGTCCATATCTCCCGTGCTGCCGCCGGCGCTGGGGTCAAAGGTGGCGTCGTCATAGGTGATGCACGTCATGCCCGCCTTCAGGCTGTCGTCGGGATAGGCGATGTAGTCCTCCGCCGTCAGGCCGTCCGTCACGGGATAGGTGTCCGTCTCCGTGTTGTACTCGCCCAGGGTGACGCTCCGCTTTTCCAGCTTGCCCTTGCTGTTCTGAGCCCACACCCAGGGCTTGCCCTCGGCGTCGTTGATGAAGTAGCTGGGCAGGTTGATCAGGCTCTCGTCCTGGGTGTCCTCCTGACCGTAGTCCGGCTCTATGTACACGTGCTGGCCCATCAGCAGCCCCTCGCCGTCGCCCTCCAGCGTCACATAGAAGGGGTACTTGCTGGACATGGCCGTGTCGCTGTCGCCGTAGTCGCTGCGGCTCTGCTGGGCGTTGTTCCAGTCGATGGAGCTGATGCTGCCCTTCCACGTCTGGTCGCTGACCCGGGAACGGATGACAACCGCCGTGCCCTCGGTCAGCACGCTGGCGTTGTTTTCATTCACATAGCCCTTGATGCGGAAGCCGCCCGTCTCCACGATGGTCATGAACGGCAGGGCGTTGCCGGAGTTGTCCGTGCCGCCGTCCGGGTTCAGGGACTGCACCTCGCCGTCCACCGGGGACTTGACGGTGCTGTCGGCGGTGTTGGCCTTCAGCTTCTCAATGTCCTTTTTCTTGGTGGCGATGTTGGCCTTCGTCTCCAGCACCTTCACGTTCTGCTCCCGCAGATCCAGGGCGTACTGCCGCTTGGTGGCGTCGTCATAGGTGCTGTCCATCAGCTTCTGTATACGCTCCAGCTCCGCCTGCTGGTCCTCCAGCGTGGCGTTCAGCTGCTCCAGCTCCAGCTGGGCCATCTCCAGGTCGGTGCGGATCTGGCTGAGGTCATAGGTCAGTAGCACGTCGCCCTTTTTCACGCTGTCGCCCACCTTCACCTTGATGGTGTCGATGGTCATGGCGTCGTTTTTCTTGATGGTCGTCTCGCCCAGCGGGCTGACGATGCCCGCGAACCGGTCCGCCAGACCTACGGACCCCAGCCCGCAGATCATAGACACCGACTGCACGGAGGCCTCGCCCTCCGCTGCGCCGCAGCCGGACACACAGCCCAGCAGCATCACCAGCGCCAGTACAAAAGCCGCTTTTTTCATGTCGTGTTCTCCTTTTTCCTTCCCGCGCGCCCGCGGGATGATTTGCCTATTTACTTAGACGGCAGAAATTGTCATTCCGTTCCGCCGCTGCCCCCGACAATATCATATCATGCGCCTGGCCCTCAAAATGTGAATAAATCGTGAACACACGCTTAAGACCTTACTAAGGTTCCGTATCAAAACGGTGGCAAAACGCCCCGCGGAATATTGACAGCGTGCGGGGGAGTGTCCTATTATTATGGTGTGCCGTGTCCATCCCGGACATCTTACCGGTGTACGGGCGCCTTTCGGCGGACACGGCCCGCGTACGATACCACCGGCAGGAGGTTTTGCCATGAACAAAAAACGTATCCGCCAGATGGATCTGGCCCTGCGCCGCCGCCTTTCCGACCGTCCCGCCGCGGACTATTTTGCTCCCGGGGACGCCCTGCTCCGCGCCCTCGAGACCGAGGGCTATATGCAGCGCTTTGCCGGGCTGTTCAGCGGCGCGCGCCTCCGCTGCGCCGACGTGCTGGCCCTCTGCCGCCCGGAGCTGGAGACGCTGTGCCCCGGCGAACCGTCCGAGGGCTGGCTGGCCTATGCCTACGACTATGCCCGCCGCCTGCTCTACCCGGAAAAGACCGATGCGGAGCCCTTCGCCCCCGGTGCGGTGTTCCTGCTGTCGGTGCTGCAGGTGCTGTTCGCCGCCGAGGCGGAGCTGCTGCCCCACGACCCGGCCTGGACCTTCGATTTCCTGACCGATGATGAGCTGGCCGGCAGTCCCTGTGCCCCGTCCTATCAGCGCTTCCTGCGCCTGTGGAGGCGGGAGTTCGTCTATGAGCTGATGCGTTTGGGCCTGGAGGTCACGCCCTACCGCACCCTTGAGCATATCGCCGGTGTCCACCACCTCGCCGTCACCGCCGCCCGCGCCCTGCGGAAAAGCGGCGTGGCCGTGGACGTGGCCCTGGTCTCCGGCGCCGCCGCCGGCCACGATCTGGGCAAGTTCGGCTGCCGCCCCGGCGAGCGCGTGCCCTACCTGCACTATTTCTACACCGACCAGTGGTTCCGCCGCCGCCGGATGACCGATATCGGCCACGTGGCCGCCAACCACTCCGTCTGGGACCTGGAGCCCGACTACCTCTCCGTGGAGGCGCTGCTGCTGATCTACGCCGACTTCCGCGTCAAGCAGCTCCACGATGCGCAGGGCCGGGAGATCACACGTATCTCCACCCTGGCTCAGGCCTTTCAGGTGATCCTGGATAAGCTGGATGACGTGGACGGCGAGAAGCAGAAGCGCTATACCCGGGTCTACGCCCGGCTGGAGGACTTCGAGCAGTTCATGGTCAGCCGCGGCGTGGATGTCACCATGTCCGGCGGCGATACGCCCCCGCTGCCGGAGAAGCACACCGCCCTTATGACCGACGACGAGGCCCTCCGCGCCCTGACGCTCCGCTGCGTGGGCCACAATATGGAGCTGATGCATCGCCTCACCGATCAGCGCAGCTTCGCCCGTCTGCTGGAGGAGGCCCGCGGCGAGACGGATTGGCGCCGTCTCCGCGCTTATCTGGCGGTGATGGAGTCCTACTCCCTCTATCTGCATATCCCACAGAAGGTCCAGACCCTGACGTTCCTCTACGAGCTGCTGATGCACCGCGAGGGCGATATCCGCCGTCAGGCGGCGGCGCTGCTGGGCGAGATCATCGCTGGTTTCCACGCCGACTACGCCAAGGAGCGCCCCGCCGACATCCGCCCGGGCCCCCGGGCCATCACCGACGTGGACCAGTGGAGGCTCTATCTGGACAAGATACTGTATCCCGACCATAAGCTCATGCCCCAGCACCGCCGCTGGATCGGCTATACCCTGAAATTCGCTGTCGGCTCCCTGCTGAGCCACTGCCCCGGCCGGGAGGAGCGCTTCCTGACCCCGGTGTTCGCCTACTACCGCAGGCCGGAGGATCTGGACGACTACACCGCCTTCCAGCTGCTGGATACCGCCGCCGCCCTGCCGGATACGGCCTATACGGCCAGCCGCGCCCGGCAGATGACGGACTTTGCCGCCGCCCTGTCCCTGCGTAAGGACCTGACCATCCGCATGGCCGCCGTGCTGTTGCTGGACCGTCTCGCCCGCCTGTACCCGGAGGACGGCCGCGCGCTGGAGGCCGTGACCGCCGTCCCCGACGGCGACAGCGGCACCCTGCGCTATCTCAAGCAGGATGTGCTCTCTCAGGGCGCGCCCCTTCTTCTGCCGGAGGACGTGGTCTCCGAGATCTTCCTGGACAACCTGAAGACCGCCACGCCGTGGATCACCAAGCAGGGCAACCTGCGCCTGCTGACGGACTTTGCCCGCAGCGGCAAAAGCCCCGCCCTCCATATCGCCACCCACCTGTCCAATCTCATCAAGGTCAGCGACCGCGTCACCGTCCGCCACAGCGCCGGCAACGCCCTGCTGGCCCTGGCGCCCCGCCTGACGGCCGACCAGCGCAACGAGGTGGCGGTGGAGCTGTGCCGCGGCCTGGAGCTGGGCCAGCAGGAGTTCACCAAGTATATCCCCGACTACCTGGGCCGTTTTGCCCTGTGGCTGCCCCCGGCGGAGCTGGATGAGGTGCTGGACGACCTCCGCGTGAACCTCAGCTCCTCCGACAGCCGCGTTACCGCCTCCGTGCTGGATACCGTGGGCGTCATCTATGAGGCGTACGATGCCTATCGCTCCCGCTTCCCGGAGACGGACGACGCCTACCGCCGCCGCCGTGAACGGCTGCTGGGCCTGCTGATGCGGGGCCTCAGCGGCATTGACGGCGCCACCCGGCAGGAGGCCCTGTTCGTGTTGGGCCGCCGGGTCTTCGGCTCCGGAGAGCTGGGCCGCCACGAAAAGCGCCGCGCCTTTATGCTCACCCAGCGCAAGCTGCTCTCCGCCCAGGACGAATTCCCCGGCGAGGGCTTGACGTTCTACTACCGGGCCGCCATGCTGGGCAAGCTCTACCGCTTCATCACCGAGGAGCGCCTGTTCCACAAGGGCTTTGACTTCGGCGCGCCCCGCCCCGTGGCCTTCTTCCCCGGCACCTTCGACCCTTTCACCCTGTCCCACAAGGGCATCGTCCGGGCCATCCGCGACCAGGGCTTCGAGGTCCTGCTGGCCATTGACGAGTTCTCCTGGTCCAAAAAGACCCAGCCCTACCGCCTGCGCCGGCGCATCGCCGCCATGGCCGTGGCCGACGTGTTCCACGTCAGCATTTTCCCGGAGGACTTCCCGGTGAACATCGCCAACCCGGAGAACCTCCACGAGCTGCGCGCCGCCTTCCCGGGCCGCAGCGTGTCCATCGTGGTGGGCAGCGACGTGGTGCTCCACGCCTCGTCCTACAAAAAGTCCGTCACGCCGGACTCCATCCACACCTTCGACCACGTGATCTTCCGCCGCACCGAGCCGGATGCCGAGCCGGCGGATTACAGCTGCATCACCGGCAAGGTGCTGGAGCTGACGCTCCCGCCCCAGCTGGAGGAGATCAGCTCCACCCGCATCCGCGAGGCGGTGGATGCCAACCGCGACATCTCCAACCTCATCGATCCCACGGTGCAGGAGTTCATCTATCGCCGCGGCCTGTACCTCCGCGAGCCCCAGGACAAGCCCGTTCTCCGCACCGAGGACCTGAGCTTCCTGCCCGCCTCGCCGGAGACGGCGGAGAAATTCCTTCGCACCATGCTCTCCGTGCCCACCGCCGCGGCGCTGCGGACGCAGATCGAGAGCCGCGGCGACGACGTGATGGTCTGCCGGGACACCGACGGCACCATTCTGGGCGCGGCCAGCTACGCCTGCCTGGACTCCGCCCGCCTCTTCGCCCGCCTGGGCGACCCGGCCCTCTCCGGTCTGGTCCGCCAGAACGCCGGCGGCCGCACCCTGCTCATCAGCGGGCTGTTCGTGCCCCGGGGCGAGCGCCAGAGCGACCTCTGCCAGCTGCTCATCACCGAGGTGCTGACCCTGGCTCTCAGCCGTGAGTTCACCTATGCCCTCTACCTTCCCCTGGAGGGCGCCGTCTCCGGCTACGGCCGCCAGCTGCTGACGCTTCAGGGCTTCGTCCCGGCTGGTGACAGCACGGACGCCCTGGCCGTGGATATGCGCTGCCCCATCGTCCTCAGCCGCAACGTGGACACCGCGGTGAAGGCGCCCTTCAGCTCCTCGCCCCGGGTGCTTGCCGCCATCGCCGCCGCCCACCGCCGCCTGCAGGCGGCGCTGACAAAGCTGCAGCCCGGATCTCTGGTGCTCAGCCTGTCCGCCGGCGTCATCTACCACCGGCTGCTCCAGCGTATCACCGGCCGCAACGGCGTCCCCGCGGAGCCCACCACGCCCCGCGTCCTCGGCCCGGATATCTGCGTCCCCTACGGCAAGATCCTCCGCGGCGTGGCCGTGCCCAACACCGTCACCAAGACCCTGCGTACCGACAAGGTCTACGAGCCGGACCTCAGCACCTATTCCATCGAAGCCTACCCGGACTACTCGCCCCTGCCCGACCAGGTCCGCACCATCCACGCCTTTGCCCGCCCCGTCATTCTCGTGGACGATATGCTCCACGACGGCAAGCGCATCCGCCGCCTGGCCCCGCTGCTCGCCGAGACGAACACCCCCGTGGATCAGGTGCTGGTGGGCTACCTCACCGGCATGGGCCGCGACCTCATGGAGCAGCTGGGCTACGACGTGGACGCCATCTACTACCTGCCCAACCTGCGCCTGCGCTTCGTCGAGTCCACGCTCTATCCCTTCATCGGCGGCGATACCGTCCGCCGCAGCGAGGCCCTGCCCGGCGGCCTGCAGCCCGCCGTCAACCGCATCCTGCCCTACGCCGCCCCCGAGTACACCGGCATGGACGACGAGACCGCCTGGGAGCTCTCCCTCTGCTGCCTCGAAAACGCCCGCGATATCCTCCTGGCCCTCGAGACCGAGTTCCGTTCCCTCTACGCCCGCAACCTCACCCTCAGCCGTCTCGGCGAAGCGGTCATCCTGCCCCTCTGTCCCGACAAGGGCGGCTGCATGACCTACGATCTCTCCCGCGCCGCCAGCACGTATCTTGAGGGAGATATAGAACTCCTGAAACGTATGCGCCCCAGATAAAGGCACATCTTTTGCGCCAATACTTCGTTGCGTCGGCTTGACGTACACACGGTACGCCTGCGCCTCCGCGCCTCGTCTTGACACAAAATCTGAACCTTTATCAAGACTGTGCGGCGCCGCCTCGTCATCGGCAGGACGCAAGATCCGGCACATTCTCTATTCCTCAAGGGGGGCCTGCGCCTCCGCGCCTCGTCTTGACACAAAATCTGAACCTTTATCAAGACTGTGCGGCGCCGCCTCGTCATCGGCAGGACGCAAGATCCGGCACATTCTCTATTCCTCAAGGGGGGCCTGCGCCTCCGCGCCTCGTCTTGACACAAAATCTGAACCTTTATCAAGACTGTGCGGCGTCGCCTCGTCATCGGCAGGACGCAAAATCCATCGCTTTTACGGGCATGACGTGTGCCGTCCCGCTATCGCAGGACGAAAAATCCGGCACATTCTCTATTCCTCAAGGGGGGGCCTGCGCCTCCGCGCCTCGTCTTGACACAAAATCTGAACCTTTATCAAGACTATGCGGCGCCGCCTCGCCATCGGCAGGACGCAAAATCCATCGCTTTTACGGACATGACGTGTGCCGTCCCGCTATCGCAGGACGCAAGATCCGGCACATTCTCTATTCCTCAAGGGGGGGCTGCGCCTCCGCGCCTCGTCTTGACACAAAATCTGAACCTTTATCAAGACTGTGCGGCGCCGCCTCGTCATCGGCACAGATAAAAGGAGAAACCACTATGATCGATCTCAACGATACCGCCCTGCCGCGCATCCCGTCTAAGTGCCGCGTCACCCTGCTGGCTCTGGGCGATGTGGGCAGCACGCTGTTGATGGGCCTGCGGCTCATGGGCGGCGACGTGATAGGCTCCATCGGCATCTGCGACGTGCGCCCCGGCGTCTCCGAGCGCTGGGAGTTCGAGCTGAACCAGATACAGTCCCCGGACGGTGCGGCGCTGCCCCCGGTGGACATCATCGCGCCGGAGCAGCTGTTCGACGGCGACGTGTTCCTGTTCTGCGCCTCCCGGATGATCCCGGATACCTCCGTCACGGCGGGGGATGTCCGCATGGCCCAGTACGGCCTGAACCGGGAGCTGGTGTCCATCTACGCCCGCATGGCCCGGGCGAAGGACTACCGCGGCCTGTTCTGTGTGGTCAGCGATCCGGTGGACCCACTCTGCCGTGCCGCCCTGCGTGAAAGCGGCCTGTCCCCGGCCCAGGTCCGGGGCTTCGGCCTGGGCGTTATGCACGCCCGCGCCCTGTACTACGCCCGGAGGGACCCCCGCTTCGCGTCCTACCTCACCGAGGGCCGCGCCTTCGGCCCCCACGGCGAGGACCTGGTGCTGGCCAACTCCGTGGCGCATTACGACGACGCCCTGTCCCGCGAGCTGACGGATAAAGTCGCCCACGCCAATCTGGAGATGCGTAAGCTGGGCTACAAGCCCTATGTGGCCCCGGCCCTGTCCTCCGGCGCGCTGAGCCTGCTGGCCCTGCTGCGGGGGCAGTGGCATTATTCCTCCGTCTACGACGGTCAGGTGTTCATGGGCTGCCGCAATCGTCTGACCCCCGCCGGCATCGAGACGGAGCCGCTGACCCTGCCGCCCGCCCTGCAAAAGCGTATCGACGACACCCGCGCCAAGCTGAACGCCATAGAATAACGGAGGTATCCGCCATGCTCACCGTTCTGCTCCCCGAAAACGACCGCAGCCCCGCCCTGCGGGACCTGCTGGTGCCCCTGCTGCCCCCGGGCAGCGATATCCGCGACCCCGATGACGGGTTGGAGGACCTGGCCGGCCGCCGTCTGCTGTTCGCTGTGGCGCTGGATGAGGGCGGCTGCAATATGGCCTATTACCGTATGCTCTCCCGCCTGCGCCGCAGCACAGATCTGCTCTCCAACAGTATCGGCGCGTGCATCGTCACCGGCGTGGGCGAGTTCTACACCAAGGATGTGGCCCGGGACATGGTCTTCGCTGCCAACCAGGCGGGCTGCGGCTTCCTCGGCCGCCCGCTGGTGGAGGCCACCGGTTCCCTGCGGAATTTCCGCACCCAGGCCCAGATCGGCGGTACCGATGAGGTCACGGCCTTCCATGCCGCCGTGGCGGAGCTGCTCTCCCGCCTGAACGGCTGGGAAAAGCCCGCCCCCATCCGCCATGTGCTGGCTCTCCACGCCTCCCAGCGCGCCACGTCCAACACCCTGGCCCTGTGGGAGCTGGTGAAGGCCGGTCTTCCGTCGGACCTCGGCGTGCAGGAGATCTGCCTCCGCAACGGCACCATGGCCGACTGCAACGGGTGCAGCTATACCGCCTGTCTCCACTTCGGCGAGCAGGGCGGCTGCTTCTACGGCGGCCCCATGGTGGACGAGGTCTATCCCGCCGTGCGGAAATGCGACGCCCTGGTCATGCTCTGCGCCAACTACAACGACGCCCTGGCTGCCAATCTGACCGCCTGTGTCAACCGGCTCACGGCCCTGTTCCGCCAGACCCGTATGTACGACAAGCGGATCTTCGGCCTGATCGTCTCCGGCTACTCCGGCGGCGACCTGCTGGCCCGCCAGCTGATCTCCGCCCTGAATATGAACAAGTCCTTCTACCTTCCGCCCCGCTTCTCCCTGCTGGAAACGGCCAATGAGCGCGGCAGCCTTGTGAAGCTGCCGGGCATCGAGGCGCAGGCGGCGGCCTTCGCCCGGCACATCGCGGAGAGCTGAATAACCCCGCCGCAAACCGGGGAAAATACTTCCATCAATCAAAAGGAGGTGTGTTCCATGCAGGCAATGGTGTTGGAAAAGGCGTGCATCCAGTGCGGACTGTGCGCGGGGCTGTGCCCGGAGGTGTTCGAGCTGAACAGCGGCGAGCCCGCCCGGGTGACGGTGGACCCTATCCCGGACGCGCAGAAGATCGGCGTGCAGGAGGCGGCGGACAGCTGTCCCGTGGCCGCCATTCAGGTAACGGCGTAAAAATCCCCGGAAATGCCGCAAAAACCACTTTACAACGGTGATTTTCTGTGGTATCATCTCAAAGTACGCGCTAAGCGCGTCCGACCCCTGCCTTAGCCCTGCGGAGCGTTCCATCTCTCCCACGGCCCAGGCTGCGGGCGTATTTCAAGAAAGGTGGAAACACGACTATGATGCTGAAAGACCAGAAGACCTCTATCATCGAGGCCAATCGCACCCACGAGACCGACACCGGCTCCCCCGAGGTCCAGGTGGCCATTCTCACCGAGCGTATCAACCAGCTGACCGCGCACCTGAAGGTCCATCCCCATGACTTCCACAGCCGCCGCGGTATGCAGATGATGATCGGTAAGCGCCGTCGTCTGCTGGACTACCTGGCCAAGAAGGACATCGAGCGTTATCGTGCCCTGATCGCCAAGCTGGGTCTGCGTAAGTAAGTTGAAACAGGGTGATGTGCGCTTGCGCATCACCCTTCTTTCACATTCTGCGCCGTGTACAAATTGACCATTAGCAGTTGAAAATGCGCCGAAATTCAGGGTTTCGGAGCGTTTTCAAGTGCTAACGGCGATAGGTCGCGGGCAGAATGCCATTTCACAAAAAAGGAGAAACGATATGTCAACGATCATCACCAAGCGCCAGTTCCCCCACTATCACAAATACACCATGGACCTGGCCGGCCGTCCCCTGACGCTGGAGGTCGGCAAGCTGGCCGAGCTTGCCAACGCCGCCGTCATGGTGGGCTATGGCGACACCCGCGTCCTCTGCTGCGTCACCGCCGCCCCCCGTCCCCGCGACGGCATCGACTTCTTCCCCCTGTCCGTGGACTTCGAGGAGAAGATGTACGCCGTGGGCCGCATCCCCGGCAGCTTCAACCGCCGCGAGGGCCGTCCCGGCGAGAAGGGCATCCTGACCTCCCGCGTCATCGACCGCCCCATCCGCCCCCTGTTCCCCTATGACTTCCGCAACGACGTGTCCGTCATGTGCACCGTCATGGCCGTGGACCACGACTGCTCCCCCGAGATCGCCGCGCTGATCGGCACCTCCGCCGCCCTGGCCATCTCCGACATTCCCTGGAACGGCCCCGTGGCCGCCCTGAAGGTGGGCCTGGTGGACGGCAAGCTGGTCTTCAACCCCGACAGCGAGCAGCGCAAGGTCAGCGACCTGGACGTGACCGTCGTCTCCACCGGCAAGAAGGTCGTCATGATCGAGGCCGGCGCCAACGAGGTGCCCAACGACGTCATGTTCGAGGCCATCAAGCAGGCCCACGAGGAGAACCAGAAGCAGATCGCCCTCATCAATCAGATGGTGCAGGAGATCGGCAAGCCCAAGTTCGAGTACCCCCACGCCGACTTCAACTACGAGCTGTTCAACAGGATCACCGAGGACTTCATGGACGAGGCCAAGGCCGCCATGGACACCGATGACAAGAACGTCCGCGAGCAGCGCTGGAACGCCATGATCGAGAAGTGGCATGAGAAGTACCTGGAAGAGTACCCCAACATGGACCAGTACCTGGAGGAGATCACCTACAAGTTCCAGAAGATGATCGTCAAGAAGTGGCTGCTGGAGGGTCACCGTGTGGATGGCCGCCAGAAGAACGAGATCCGTCCCCTGGACGCCGAGGTGGGCGTGCTGCCCCGGGTCCACGGCTCCGGCCTGTTCACCCGCGGTCAGACGCAGGTCCTGTCCGTCTGCACGCTGGACACTCTGTCCGCCAACCAGAAGCTGGACACCATCTGGGAGGAGACCGAGAAGCGCTATATGCACCACTACAACTTCCCCGGCTACTCCGTGGGTGAGGCCAAGCCTGCCCGCAGCCCCGGCCGCCGCGAGATCGGCCACGGTGCGCTGGCCGAGCGCGCCCTGCTGCCCGTCATTCCTCCCGTGGAGGAGTTCCCCTACGCCATCCGCGTGGTCAGCGAGGTCGTGTCCTCCAACGGCTCCACGTCCCAGGGCTCCATCTGCGGCAGCACCCTGGCCCTCATGGACGCCGGCGTGCCCATCAAGGCCCCTGTGGCCGGCATCTCCTGCGGCCTGATCCAGGACGATGACGGCTCCTTCACCACCTTCATCGACATCCAGGGCGTGGAGGACTTCCACGGCGAGATGGACTTCAAGGTGGCCGGCACCAAGAAGGGCATCACCGCCATCCAGATGGACCTGAAGAACGACGGTCTGACCATGGAGATCATCAAGAACGCGCTGGACATCACCTATGACGCCCGCTGCCAGATCCTGGACCAGGTCATGCTGCCCTGCATCGCCGAGCCCCGGCCCGAGGTCAGCAAGTACGCCCCCAAGATGGTCACCATGCACATCGACCCGGATAAGATCCGCGACGTCATCGGCAAGGGCGGCTCCGTCATCCAGAAGATCGTGGCCGAGTCCGGCGCCAAGATCGACATCGACGATGACGGCACCATCCACATCGCCTCCCCCGACGCCGAGAGCTGCGAAAAGGCCAAGAAGTGCATCGACGACATCGTCTTCGTGCCCGAGGTGGGCCAGCTGTACTACGGCCGCGTCGTGCGCCTGATGACCTTCGGCGCCTTCGTGGAGCTGGCCCCCGGCAAGGACGGTCTGGTCCACATCTCCAAGCTGGCCGACAAGCGCATCGAGAAGGTGGAGGACGCCTGCAAGATCGGCGACATGATGTGGGTCAAGGTCACCGAGATCGACGAGAAGGGCCGCGTGAACCTGAGCCACAAGGACGCCATGAAGGAGATCGCCGCCAAGGAAGCCGCCGGCGAGCCTATCAAGTAAAGCATCGTTTTTTATATCCCCCGGTCCGCCGGGGGATATTTCTTTTTCCCGCCGCCTGTGGTATACTGAGAAAAACACCCTGCAAGGAGGTCCCGCCTATGTCCGACACCATCGCCGCCATCGCCACGCCCGGACAGCCCAGCGCCATCGGTATCCTGCGCCTGTCCGGCCCGGATACCTGTGCCGCGCTGGACGCGGTGTTCCGCGCCAAAAACGGCAGGCCCGCCGCGCAGCAGCGCCCCCGCGCCATGGTGCTGGGTGAGCTGCTGGACGAGACGGGGCAGGTCATCGACAGCGTGCTGTGCGTCCATTTCCCTGCGCCCCACAGCTATACCGGAGAGGACTGCGCCGAGCTCCACTGCCACGGCAGCCCCATCGTGCTGGACACGGGCCTCCGCGCCCTGTTTGCCGCCGGCTGCCGCCAGGCCGGTCCCGGCGAGTTTACCAAGCGGGCCTTTCTCAACGGGCAGCTGGACCTGCTCCAGGCGGAGTCCGTGGCGGACCTGATCGACGCCGAGACGGCCCAGCAGGCCCACAACGCCGTCTGCCAGCTGGACGGCGCGCTGAGCCGCACCGTGGCGCGTATCTACGATGGCCTCATGGACATGGCCGCCCGGTTCTACGCCGTGGTAGACTATCCGGACGAGGACATCGAGGATCTCCAACGCGAGCAGATGCTGGACACCCTGCGCCGGGCCCAGAACGATCTGGAAGCGCTGGTGGCCGGGTTTTCCCGCGGCCGTTTGCTGAAGCTGGGCGTGCCCACGGTGCTGCTGGGCAAACCTAACGCCGGCAAATCCTCTCTGCTGAACGCCCTCCTGGGCTATGACCGGGCTATCGTCACCGACATCGCCGGCACCACCCGCGACACGGTGGAGGAAAAGGTCACCGTGGGCGGCGTGCTCCTGCGGCTCATCGACACGGCGGGCATCCGCGACGGCGGCGACGCCGTGGAGACCATGGGTGTGGAGCGCAGCCGCGCCGCCGCGAAGCAGGCATCTCTGGCCCTGCTGGTGCTGGACGGCTCCCGGGAGCTGACGGCGGAGGACGAGGCCGCCATCGCCCTGGCCAACACCGTCCCCCACCTGATCGTGGCCGTCAATAAATCCGACCTGCCCCAGGTGCTGGACGTCGGCGCCCTGGCGGACCGCTTCGACAACGTGCTGTCCGTCTCCGCCGCCACCGGCGCGGGACTGGACACGCTGACCGACGCCATCGCGGCGCAGTTCCCGTCGGGCGAGAGCACCGGCGGCGCGCTGCTGACCAGCGCCCGTCAGGCCGACGCCGCCAACCGAGCCCTCTCCGCCGTGGCCGAGGCCCGCGGCGCCCTCCGTATCGGCATGACCCCCGACGTGGTGCTCACCGACTGCGAGGCGGCGCTGGCCGCGCTGGGTGAGCTGAACGGCAAACAGGTCCGCGACGATCTGGTGGACACCATCTTCTCCCGCTTCTGCGTGGGGAAATAGGCGATACGGACGTATATTTCTGCTAATATCTCATATTATTTTCCATTTGGCTCTTTTCTTGTGCCCCGTTCCGTGATATGATAACGGGGAATATCACTCCCAAGGAGGTTTATCCCATGCGTGAATATGTCATTATGACTGACAGCTGCTGCGACCTGACCGACCACATGGCCAAGGAGCTGGAGCTGACCGTGGTGCCCCTGACCGTCCACATCGATGGGCACGATTACCCCAACCTGCTGGACGGCAGCGCCATCAGCTTCGAGGATTTCTACGGCAAGATCCGCGGCGGCGTGCTGGCCACCACCTCCGCCGCCAACGTAGGCCAGTTTCAGGAGGCCATGCGCCCCATTCTGGCTGCCGGCAAGGACATCGTCAGCATCAACTTCTCCAGCGCCCTCTCCACCACCTACCAAAGTGCGTGCATCGCCGCCCAGGACATGAAGGAGGAGTTCCCCGATGCCAACATCTATGTGGTGGACTCTCTCTCCGCCTCTCTGGGCCAGGGCCTGCTGCTTTATCTGACCGTCCAGAAGAAGCGCGAGGGCCTCTCCGCTCAGGAGCTGGTGCAGTGGGTGGAGGACAACAAGCTCCACATCGACCACTGGTTCACCGTGGACGACCTGAACTACCTGAAGATGGGCGGCCGTCTCAGCGCCGGCGCCGCGTTCTTCGGCTCCATGCTCTCCATTAAGCCCGTCATGCACACCTCCGACGAGGGCAAGCTGGTCCCCGTCAGCAAGGTCCGCGGCCGTAAGGCCAGCCTGAAGGCCCTCATCGACAAGATCGCCGAGCTGGGCATCGAGCCCAGCGAGCAGGTCATGTTCATCTGCCACGCCGACTGCGAGGTGGAGGCCCGCGCCGTAGCCGAGGAGATGAAGGCCCGCTACGGCGTCAAGGAGGTCTACATCAACTACATCGGGCCTGTGATCGGCAGCCACACCGGGCCGAATACCATGGGCATTTTCTTCGTAGGCACCAAGAGATAACGGCGCATCTCTTGCGCCAATACTTCGTTGCGGCGGCTTGCCGTACACAAAGTACGCTTGCGCCGCCGCGCCTCGTCTTGGCGCAAGATCCATTGCCGTTAGAGGTTTGCCATCGGCGGGACGCAAGCTCCGTCGCCGCTGGCGGTGTACGGTGCATTTCAACTTTGCGGGAGGTCATCCTATGGACTGGCTGGAACTCAAGATCGACACGAGCCACGCGGGCTTGGACGCGGTGACAGACATGCTGGAGCAGCAGGGCGTTACCGGCGTGATGATCGACGACGAGGCGGACTTTCAGAGCTTTCTGGAGAACAACCGCCAATACTGGGATTATGTGGATGACGACCTGCTGGCGCAGAAGAAGGGTGTCAGCCGCGTGACGTTCTATCTGGAACGGAACGAGGATGCCTACGGCACCGTGGCCGCCGTGCGTATGGCCATGTCGGCGCTGAAAAAGGAGCACCCGGAGTACGCGCCCCTGCTGCTGACCATGGCCGACGTGGCCGACGAGGACTGGGAGAACAACTGGAAGCAGTTTTACAAGCCCATGGAGATCGGCAGCCGCCTGCTGGTGGTGCCGGAGTGGGAGGAGGCCGCCGACCCCACGCGGGTGAAGCTGGTGCTGAACCCCGGCCTGACCTTCGGCACCGGCAGCCACGCCACCACCCGCCTGTGCCTGCAGGCGCTGGACACCCACATCCACGGCGGCGAGCGGGTGCTGGACCTGGGCTGCGGCAGCGGCATCCTGTCCATCGCCGCCCTGCGCCTGGGCGCGGAGAGCGCCTTCGCCTGCGACATCGACGAGAAGTGCGTGGATGTGGCCTATGAGAACGCCGCCCTGAACGGCATTGGAAAGGACCGCTACACCGTCCGCTGGGGCGATGTGCTCACCGACGCCGCCCTGCGGCAGGAGATGGGCGCCGGCTATGATATCGTGGTGGCCAACATCGTGGCGGATGTCATCATGGGCCTCAGCCCCCACGTCCGTCCCTTCCTGAAGCCCGACGGCCTGTTCCTCTGCTCCGGTATCATCGACGACCGGGCGGCGGAGGTGCTGGAAAAGCTGAAGGCCGACGGTTGGGATGTGTTCGAGCAGCGCAGCAGCGAGGGCTGGTTCAGCTATCTCTGCAAATAACGCTAAGAAAAAGGCCGGCGCGGAACTGCCGTCCCGGCCATTACAGCACACCTGCCGCATCTCTGTGGGTAACGACAAAAAAAGACCGGCGCGGGCCGGTCTTTTTTGTGCTTCGTCCGTCCGCGCCGCCGGGAACGGGAGAATTCACGGAATGTACTTTTCTTTTTCCTGAAAAGTTGCTATACTGAAAGCGAACGTAACATAACATATAGCGAACGCGAATGTATACAGGAAAAGCAACGGAAAGTAAACGAAAGTAAAGGAGAAGACCGAAGCCATGATGAAGCGAATTCTGCGCCTGACGGCGTTTTTGCTGGGGTCGACGCTGCTGCTGTCCGCCTGCGGCAATACAAAAGGTAAAGAGATGGTGGACGCCTCCACCCAGACCGCCCCGCCCGTAGAAGGCGTCACCGCCCTGGCCCTGTGCGACGGCGATGTGACCCTCCGTTTTGAAAAGGACGAAACCGGCGCCTGGACCTGGTTTGACGACCCCGCCTTCCCCCTGGACCAGACGGCGCTGGAGGACCTGCTGGCCCTGCCCGCCGCCCTGGACAGCGGCGAAGCGGTGGCCGATGTGCAGGAGCTGGCGGTTTACGGACTGGAGGCTCCCAAGAAGTACATCACCGTCACCTCCGACGGCGTGGACGTCGTCTATTATCTCGGCGACCAGGCCGCGGATGGCCGTTGGTACGTGCTCACCCCTGCCGGTACGGTGCGCTATACCTCTGACGAAAATAAGATGCTGCTCAGCCGCAGCATCTACGCCATGGCGGTCCTGCCCGTTCTGCCGGTCATCGAGCCGGACAGGCTGGTCAGCGTAAGTCTGCTGCGCGCCGACGGCACCGCTGCCGTCTCCTTCTACACCGCCGAGGACGGTACCCGCCGCAGCGCCAACCGGGACGTCACGGAAAAGACCGCCGCCCTGGCTGATGAGATCGCTGCCCTGACGCTCACCGCCTGCGTGGACTACGACCCGGCGGAGGGTGCGGCCGCCGTCTGCGGCCTGGACACGCCGGAGGTCACGCTGACGGTGAACTACCTGGCTGACAACAGCGCCGAGCGGACGCTGATCCTTGCCATCGGCCTGTCCACCGGCGACGGCGGCCGCTATGTGGCCCTGGACGGCGACACCACCATCTACCGGATGGAGGAGTCGTCCCTGACCCAGATCCTGACCCTGTCCGAGACGGGGCTGTAAGCCATGAAAAGGGAGGCGCGGCTATGCGTATACTGATCGTGGAGGATGAAAAGCGCCTGGCGGGCACCCTGCAGGACCTGCTGCGCCGCCAGGGCTATACCGCCGACGTGTGTTATGACGGCATCTCCGGCCTGGACAACGCCCGCAGCGATATCTACGACCTGCTGGTGCTGGACGCCATGCTTCCCGGCATGGATGGCTTCGCCCTGCTGCGCCAGCTGCGCGGCGGCGGCAGCCGCCTGCCGGTGCTGATGCTCACCGCCCGCAGTGAGCTGAATGACCGCGTCCGCGGCCTGGACGCCGGTGCGGACTACTACTTGACAAAACCCTTTGAGCCGGAGGAGCTGCTTGCCTGTATCCGGTCCCTGCTGCGCCGTGGCGGTGAGGACGCCGCTGCCGACCCGGAGGTGACGGCCTTCGGCGACCTGACGCTGCATATGGGCACGTTCCTGCTGGAATGCGGCCCGCGAAGCGTCCGCCTCAGCCGCCGGGAGTACGACCTGATGGAGCTGCTGATGCGGAACGGCAGTCAGATCGTCTCCAAGGAGCAGCTGATCCTGAAGGTCTGGGGCTACGACTCCGCCGCCGAGGACAACAACGTGGAGGTCTATATCTCCTTCCTTCGCCGCAAGCTCACCCATCTGCAATCCACTGTGAAGATCAAGACCCTCCGTATGGTGGGTTATTGTCTGGAGGTGGAGGCATGATCCGGCACCTTCGCTGGAAGGTGGTGGCCACCAATATGCTGCTGATCTCGCTGGTGCTGCTGGCGGTGTTCGCGGCGGTGTACTTCATCTCCCGGGACAACTATCACAAGAATGTGCAGCAGCAGCTGTACCAGGCGCTGGAGCAGGGCGACTATGGCCGCAGCCAGCCCGGCATGGACAGCATCCCCTGCTTTGTGGCCGAGGTCTATGGCAGCGGCACCGTCCGCGTGGCCGGCAACAGCTACTATGACCTCAGCGACGAGACCCGTATGGCGGAGATCGTCACTGCCGCCCTGGCGGCGGACGAGGACGCCGGCACGTTGGACGAATTTCATCTGCGCTATCTGCGCCAGCGGGGCTACACCACTACTGCCATTGCGTTTACCGATACCTATCTGGAATACACCTCCCTGCACACACTGCTGAAGGCCTGCTCTCTGGTGGGCTGCGGCGCACTGGTGGTGCTGTTTCTGTGCAGCTATCTGCTCTCCGGTGTGGTTACCAAGCCTGTAGGTGCCGCCTGGGCCCAGCAGGAGCAGTTCCTCTCCGATGCCAGCCACGAGCTGAAGACCCCTCTGACGGTCATCCTTTCCTCCGCCGAGCTGCTGGAGCAGAGCGCTTCGCCGGAGCAGGCGGTCTACGTGGACAATATCCGGGCGGAGGGCCGCCGCATGAAGGCCCTGGTGGAGGATATGCTCACCCTCTTCCGCGCCCAGAAGAACGCCGGCAGCCCGCCGGACACCGTCACCGACCTGTCGGAGGCGGCGGTGACTGCCGCCCTGCGGTTTGAGCCGGTGGCCTTTGAGGCCGGCCATGTGCTGGATTACGATATTGCGCCGTCTCTTCCTGTCCGGGGCGACGGCGCCAAGCTGGGCCAGGCCCTGGCGGTGTTGCTGGATAACGCCGTCAAATACGCCGCACCCGGTACGCCCATCCGCCTGACCGCCGTCCGGCAGGGCAGCCGCGCTGTGGTGTCCGTGACCGATCAGGGGCCGGATATCCCTTCGGACAAGCTCCCCCGCATTTTTGACCGCTTTTACCGCGCCGACGACGCCCGTACCGACGGCGACAGCTTTGGCCTGGGCCTGCCCATTGCCAAAGCCATCGTGGACGCCCACCGGGGCGTCCTTCGCTGTGACAGCAGCGGCGGCGTGACCACCTTCAGTATCTCCCTGCCCCTGACGGCAGGGAAGCAGGAGAGAGGCACAGACCATGTTTGATACCCTTATCCGGGGCGGCACCGTCATCGACGGCACGGGCCGCCCCGCCTTTGCGGCCGATGTGGCCATTTCCGGCGGCAGGATCGCCGCCATCGGCGATCTGTCCGCAGCGTCCGCCGCTCATGTAATCGACGCCGCCGGCAGGACCGTTACCCCCGGCTTTATTGACATCCATCGCCACGCCGACGCGGCGCTGTTCCGCCCGGGCTTCGGCGCGGCGGAGCTGTGTCAGGGCCTTACCACCATCGTCAACGGCAACTGCGGCCTCAGCGCCGCCCCCTTCGGCCCCGCCCATGGCGACGCCATCCGGGACTACCTGCGCCCCATCACCGGTGCTCTCCCGCCGGAGCTGGTGACGGAAACTCTCTCCGGCTATTTCGCCTCTGTGCCGAATATCCCCGTCCATGTGGGTATGCTGGCCGGTGCCGGCGTCCTTCGGGCGGACGCGGCCGGCTACGAGCTGGAGCACCTGGAGGACCGCCACTACCGCGCCCTGCACCGCGCCCTGGAGCAGGCTCTGGCCGACGGCGCGCTGGGCGTTTCTCTGGGCCTGGGTTACGCCCCGGAGTGCTTCTATACCACGGCGGAGCTGATCCGTGCGCTCTCACCCATCGCGGGGCAGGATATCCCCCTCACCGTCCATATGCGGCAGGAGGGCGCGGGCGTCTGCGATTCCATCGAGGAGATGCTGCTGGTGACCCGGGAACTGCGGGTCCCTCTGCATATCAGCCACCTGAAAGCCATGGGCCGGGACAACTGGGGCAAAAAAATACCCCGGGCCCTGGAGCTGCTGCACCGGGCGAAGGAAGAGGGACTGGATGTGGGCTGCGACGTGTACCCCTACACCGCCGGCTCTACCCAGCTGCTGCATATCCTGCCGCCGGAGTTTCTGGAGGGCGGCATGGACGCCGTTGTCCGCCGCCTGGCCGACCCCCACGAACGCGAGACGCTGGCTCACCGTATTGAAGACGGCGGCGGGTTTGACGACATTGCCAAGCTGGCCGGCTGGGACGGCATCTTCCTCAGCAGTCTTCACTGCCCGGAGGACGCGCCGCTGCTGGGCAAGAGCATCGCCCAGGAGGCCGCCATGGAGCACAAATCCCCGCTGGACGTCTGCTGCGACCTGCTGATCCGCGAGCACTGCCAGGTGACTATGATCGACTTCATGGCCGCGGAGGAAGACATCGCCGCTATCCTCCGCAGTCCCCTCAGCTGCCTGATCTCTGACGCCACCTACCCCACCGAGGGGATGCCCCATCCACGGGTCTACGGCAGCTGTACCCGCCTGCTGCAGCACTTCGTCCGGGAACAGAGTGTGCTGACGCTGGAGCAGGGCGTTCACAAGCTGACCCAGGCCCCGGCACAGGCCCTTCGCCTTGCGGGTAAGGGCGTTATCGCCGTGGGTGCGGACGCGGACCTGTGTGTGTTCGACCCCGCCGCCCTCACCGAGCGCGGTACCTATCAGGACCCCTGCCAAACGGCCCTGGGTATGGACGCCGTGCTGGTGGCCGGCCGGCTGGCCGTGAAGAACGGAGAACTGACCGGCGTGAAGGCTGGGACCCTCATCCGCAAATAAAAAGATCTCCCCCGGTCGGGGGGAGATCTTTTTATTTCTTTTCGCTGCCGGACACGTTGGCCACGAACACGCACACCAGAATGATGACTACGCCAAGAGCCTGCCACAGGCTGAAATCCTCCTTCAGGAAGAGCACGCCCGCCAGCACCGATACCACCGTGGTCACGTTGGAGAACAGGGAACTCTCTGAGACCGTCAGGTGACTGTTGGCGAAGTTCAGCAGTCCGTAGGCCACGCCGGAGGACAGTATACCCAGATACAGCACCGCCAGCCAGAAGCTGCCGCTTTGCGCCGGCGCGGTGATCAGCTCGCTGCTTATCCCGCCGGCCTGTATCAGCGCCACCGGAATAAACGCCGCCATGCCCACCACAAACATCACATAGGTCATCTCAAAGGGGGTGAAGCGCTTGGCGGCATCGTGGCTCAGCCCATAGTACACCGTGTCGCTGAGCATGGTCAGCAGCAGGAACAGCAGGCCCAGCGCCGAGATCATCACCGCCCCGCCCACGGAGATCAGCGCTACGCCGCCGATCGCGCCCAGGGCGCACAGCACCTGCCGCCGGGTGACGCGCTCATGCAGAACCAGCACGTCCATCAGGATGCAGCACACCGGCACCGCCGCGATGATGGTCCCCGCCACAGCGGCGGAGGTGTACAGAATGCCGTAGTTTTCGAAGATAAAGTACGCCACCGGCTGCACGATGCCCAGCAGCAGCAGCTTTCCCACCGGCTTTCCCTTCAGAGAGAAGGCGAACAGCGGCTTTCCGCGTACCTTGCCCACCAGAGCGTTCAGCGCGATGACCAGCGACATGGCCGCCACCGCCACCGTGAACCGGAAAGCCAGCAGCACTGTGGGTGCCGCTGTGGCCAGCGCCATTTTTGAAAACATAAAGCTCATGCCGAAGATGGTGGCCGCGGTCAGCGCCGCCAGCAGCGACAGGATATGCAGTTTTTTCTGGTCCATAGGCAATACCTCTTTCTCTTTAACGCCGGTATCATACCATACGCCGCATGAAATAGCAAGGAAAAGCGATCACCTCCCGCGCTGCGTCCGGAGCAAAAAGGGCGCCGCCCGAAGGGGGCGGCGTCCTTTCACCGGCACGTTGGGAGGGCGCGCCGGCATTCACCAATTTGAAGGGGAATAGGGAGAAAAATTAAGGATAGAAAACAAGGGGTGTTGGGTTACTTGTCCGTTGCCTTGGACACGATACCCGTAACCACCAGGACCGCCACCAGGCTGGCCAGAATGAGGTTCAGCACCATGCTCAGCGCCTCCTTTCGTTTGGGCTTCTTAACGTATCTTTAGCATAGCACAGGACAAGCGATTTGTAAAACGCATGATTATCATCAAAACCATGAAAAATACTTTGCAGCACATGGCGAGATATGCTATACTGGCCCTGAACAGGAGGTGTCCCCATGTCCGTCACCAAATACCAGATATACCTCAAGACCGTGGAGCTGGGCAGCTTTACCGCCGCCGCCCGCGCCCTGAATTTCACCCAGTCCGGCGTCAGCCACGCCATCGGCTCGCTGGAGGAGGAGCTGGGCGTCACGCTGCTGGTCCGCAGCCACGGCGGTGTCACCCCCACGGCGGATGGCCGCGCCCTGGCACCATATTTTCAGGAGATGTGCGCCCTGTCCCACCGTCTGGAGCAGCACGCCGAGGACCTGCGGGGGCTGGATACCGGTCTTATCCGCGTGGCAACCTTCACCAGTGTGTCGGAAAAGTGGCTGCCCGGTATGCTCAAGACCTTTCAGGAAAAGTACCCCCGCATTGAGTTCGAACTTCTGCCCTCCAACTTCAACAACGAGATCTCCGACTGGGTCCTCCACGGTCAGGCGGACTGCGGCTTTATCTCCCTGCCCACCCCGGCGGAGAAGTATCTGGATTACTGGTTGCTCCAGCGGGACCAGTGGAAGGTCATCCTGCCCTGCGACCACCCGCTGGCGGGCCGCCAGCCTTTCCCGCCGGAGGCCCTGGAGCAGTACCCCCTCATCCTGCTGGATGAGGGCGACGACTATGAGATCCAGGCCATTTTCGATCACTACAAGGTCCGGCCCCGGATCCAATACACCGTCCAGCAGGACCAGACCATTCTGGCCATGGTCTCCGGCGGCCTGGGCATCAGCGTCATGGAGGAGCTGATGCTCTACAAGTGCGCCTATCCGCTGGCTGCCAGCACCCTGCCCAAGGTGTTCCACCGGGACATCGGCATCTGTGTCAAGGACAAGAACGCCCTCTCCCACTCCACGCAGGCGTTCATTGACCACACCCGCCATTGGGTGCTGCAAAATTTCCCCGAGGGCTGGAACGCCCCCAAGCCCCACGAGCGATAAACGAAAAAGCGAAACCAAACGCTGTTCTCCGCCGTCAGTATTGGCAGAGAGCGGCGTTTGACCGCCCGAAAGGAGTGCTTACATGATGAAAAAGACATTTGCATTGCTGCTGGCGCTGGTGATGGCGCTGGCTTTGGTGGCCTGCGGCCAGAAGGAGGACAACATCGGCGGCGAGACGAAGGACGACCAGACGCAGACCGACGGTCAGACCGTTGACCTGCGGGCGGCGTACGAGGCCGGCATCAAGCAGGTGCAGGAGGAGCTGGGCGACAACGCGCCCGTGCTGCTGGAGGAGACGGCTGTGGAGATCCTGAACAGCTACTACCCCGGTCTGGAGAACGCCAAGCTGAAGCAGTCCGTGTTCTTCATCTCGCCCACCGCCACCTCCTGCGAGGTGTCCATGGTGGAGGCGGAGAGCGCCGCCGACGCCGAGATCGTTCGCCAGAGCTTCCAGGCTCGCGTGGACGCCATGGCCAACGACACCACCTATCCCGAGGAGGCCGGTATGTGGAAGAACAACGCCACCGTTACCGTCAACGGCAACTATGTGGTGCTGGAGGTGCTGCCCGACGGCTGCACCGTGCCCGACGCATTTCTGGCAAAATTCTGATTTCCTATGGCGTTTCCCCTTTCTGTGTGCTATGATGGTCTGACCGATACACACAGAAAGGAGAGTGCCCGATGGAGGACGCTCAGATCATAGATCATTTTTTCCGCCGCGACCCGGAGGCTCTCCGCGCCGCGCAGGAGAAATATGAAAAGCGCTGCCTTGCCGCCGCCCGGCACATCCTGCCGGACGCCCGCGACGCGGAGGAGTGCGTCAGCGACGTGTGGCTCCGTTTGTGGAATGCTATCCCACCGGAGCGCCCCCGGTCGCTGGCGGCGTACATCACCACCGTCACCCGCCGCCTGGCCCTGGACAAGTGCGACTATAACCGTGCCGCCCAGCGCCGCAGCGACCTGACTGTGGCCTTCGAGGAACTGGAGGGCTGCCTGCCCGCCGAGGACGGCGCGGTCCGCGCCCTGGAGCAGCAGGAGTTCCGCCGGGTGCTCAACGGCTTCCTGCGTAAGCTGACCCGGCAGAGCCGGACGTATTTCATCCGCCGTTACTGGTATGGCGAGAGCATCCGCGAGATCGCCGACAGCTGCGGCGCGGGCGAGGAGAAGGTCAAATCCTCCCTCTTTCGCACCCGTCAGCGTCTGCGTATCGTGCTGGAAAAGGAGGGGATGCTGTGAACGACAACAGAATGAAGCGCTGGATGGACGCCATCGACGACGACCTGCTGGAGGAGGCCCAGCGTCCCCTGCCCCGCGGCGGCGCGGCGCGCCGTTGGGGTGCGCTGGCCGCGTGCTTCTGCGCCGCGGCCTTGGCCCTGGCCCTGTGGCAGCCCTGGTCCGCCGGTATCGGTGACAATACCGCCGGCGCGGACGCCGACTTCGGCGCCATGGACAAGAGCTTTTCCGTCGCCATGCCGCCTGTGTCGGATGCCGAGTTGCTCTCTGCCTCTCTGGCCCTGCCGGAGGGCGCGTCTCTGGCCTCTGACTACCGGTGGCGTCAGGACGGCGAGGGCGCCGTCACCGGTGTGTCCTGTACCGTGCTGCTGGACGGCTATGACTACGACTACGGCGCGGAATATGCCAGCCAGCCCCTGCCTGCCCCGGACGGTACCCTCCCGACAGACACCTATCAGGTGAACGGCCTGACGCTGCTGGTCTACGATGACGGCGCCGTGGGCTGGTACGACACGTCCGCCGGTATCCAGTGGTACTGCGTGGCCTGGGACGGCGGCGCGCCGCTGGTCACCGCCTTTACCCTGATGGACGCCCAGTATTACACCGTCCCCACCGCCCCGGAGGGCGCGGACGTGCTGGGCTACGATCTCTTTGACCTGGACGGCGCGACGGTCACGGAGGTCGCCTTTACGCTGGACGGCGTCACCTGGCACTACCGCATGGCCCCCACTTTGGACGTTTCAGAAACAATACCGGATATCTCCGGCTTCACCGGCGGCAGTCTGACGGCGGAGGGCAAGCTCCGCTGGTGCCCCACCGTCCTCCGATGGGACGCGGGTGGCGCCGGCTGCATCATCTGGCGTGACCTCGCTCCCGGCCTGGCGTACAGCCTGACGGCCGACACCGGCGCGTCGGAGGATGCGCTCTCCGATATGGCCGCCCTGGTGTTCAAGCCCGCCCAGGAGGAGTCGTAACGCACAGTAAAACGCAAAAAAAGCACCCCAAAAGGGGTGCTTTTTTGCGTTATCCTCCGTATTTCCTGCGGTACAGCAGATTGCGGGCGGCGTCATTTTCGCCCCGCACAGGGGGCAGGAACGTCTGCGTTCTTCCATGGCGGTTCTGTCAGAACGCATCAATCCAGTCTGACGGCGGTGCCGCTGGCGGTGACCATCAGCATGCCGTTGTCCGCGCCCAGCACCTCATAGTCCACATCCACGGCCACCACAGCGTCCGCGTTCAGCTGGAGGGCGCGCTGCTCCAGTTCATGGATCGCCTGCTCCCGCGCGTTGATCAGCTCGTTTTCATAGGTGCCGGAGCGCCCGCCGAAAAAGTTGCTGAAGCTGGCGGCAATGTCCTTGACCACGTTAACGCCGGCAATGACCTCGCCGAATACGATCCCCTTATACTCCGTGATGCGGCGACCCTCTACGGTGGGGGTGGTGGTAATGATCATAGCGATCCCTCCTATTCAGAATTCCGGTGCGTCCGGCGTCTTGCGGTACAGCAAGGGTTTACCATCAGCGTCCACCAGCAGCGTCAGCCCGCCGGAATTGCCCACGGCGTGGTAGAGATACTGCACACCGGTTTGGGTATCCACCAGTACTTCGCTGCTGCTGATGAAGCCGCTGTCCTCCATGACCTTGATAAAGCGCTGCTCTTTCTTTGCCATAGCTTTACTCCGCGGCGGGCGCGTCGTTCTCCACCAGCATTTTCGCGCTGGCGGCCAGACCGGCCAGCCCCTGGATCTCGCTGGGGATAATGAGCTTCGTGGCCTTGCCGTCCGCCACCTTCTCCAGCGCCTCCAGCGCCTTGAGCTTGATGACCTGGTCGTTGGGGGCGTTCTCGTTCAGCATCCGCATGGAGTCGGCCATGGCCTGCTGCACCTTCAGGATGGACTCCGCCTCGGCCTCGGCGGCCATGATCTTGGCCTGCTTCGCCGCGTCGGCCCGCAGCAGGGTGGACTGCTTCTCGCCCTCGGCGATCAGCACCTTGCTGGCCTTTTCACCCTCGGCCTGCAGGATGGACTCCCGGCGCTCGCGCTCGGCCTTCATCTGCTTCTCCATGGCGTTCTGGATCTCCCGGGGCGGCAGGATGTTCTTCAGCTCCACGCGGTTGACCTTGATGCCCCAGGGGTCGGTGGCCTCGTCCAGAATGGAGCGCATTTTGGCGTTGATGGTGTCGCGGCTGGTCAGGGACTGGTCCAGCTCCAGCTCGCCGATGATGTTGCGTAGGGTGGTGGCCGTCAGGTTCTCAATGGCGCTCATGGGGTACTCCACGCCGTAGGTGTACAGCTTGGGGTCCGTGATCTGGAAATAGATGACGGTGTCGATCTGCATGGTCACGTTATCTTTTGTGATGACCGGCTGGGGATCGAAGTCCGCCACCTGCTCCTTCAGGCTGACCTTCTTCACCACGCGCTCGATGAACGGTAGCTTGAAGTGCATACCCACGCCCCAAACGCTGTGGAACGCGCCCAGGCGCTCGATGACATAGGCCTTGGACTGCTGGACGATCTGGATGCAGCTGACGATGACGGCCAGAATGAGAATGACCAGAATGATGATGGCGATGGTTCCCGGTGTCGGCATAGTAGTTCCTCCTTATTCTCCTGTTTGTTTCATAGTCGTAGTATGCTTATGGATGAGGTGAATGATGCGGGCGACTGCGCCCAGCAGTATGGCGGCCAATCCGCCCAGAACATACGGCATATCAAGGCTCCTTCTGTACGATGAGCTTCACGCCCTCCATCCGCAGGATACGCACGGCGGCGTCCGGCTCTATGACCTCCCCGTCGGCGCTGCGCGCCGTCCAGGTCTTACCGTCTATATAGACGGCGCCGGAGGGCAGCGCGTTGTCGATGCGCTCTGTCACGCGGCCCACATTGTTCAGTACCCGGTCGGCATTGGTGGGCTTGATATCCTTTTTCATCAGCTTGACCACCAGCGGCCGGGTGAAGGCCAGTGCCGCGATGGACACCGCGAAGAACAGCCCCACCTGCAGCCACACAGGCCCGCCGCATACCGCGGCGATCAATCCGGCCACGCCGCCAAGCACGAACCAGATGGAGGTCAGGCCGGCGGTGGCGGCCTCCGCCACGCCGAAAATAATGATGGCGGCGATCCATATCGTTGTCGCCATGTCTGCGTCGCCTCCTCTCAAAATGAGTCCGATGATCCCGGCCAGCGCGCCGATGCCTACCAGCACAGCTCCAGCCAGCCATTTGTTTTTGGGGGACAGGTTGGTCAGGAAGGCGCCCACGGCGCTGCCCAGCGTGGCGCGGGGCAGGGGGGCGGCCTCCTGCTCCGGCGCGGGGCGTGCCTCCACCGCCGCGGCGGGTACCGGGGCCTCCTCGGCGAACAGGTCGGAGATAGACACCTGATAGCGGTTGCAGATATAAAGGATCTTCTCCATCTCCGGGTAGCCCCGTCCGCTTTCCCATTTGCTCACCGCCTGGCGGGAGACCTGCAACTGCTCGGCGAATTGCTCCTGTGTCAGTCCATTGCCGCGCCGTACCGCTGCCAGCCGATCACCAAATGCCATATGTGCCCTCCTTTGCTTTCGGTGCCGTCAGTATACGGGACACCGACGGAAAAGTCTATCACGTTCAGGTTGCATTTCCGTAAAATTGCCTGCCGATGTGCCGCGCATGGTGCAACCTCAGGTTTACATTCCCTATTATAGCGTAAGCGGCCCCGAAAAGCCACCGGAAATTTAGGTTGCGCGCCCTGATATTTTTCGGTATACTCTTTGGTAGTCAAGAAACCGAGGTGTATCCCATGATAACTTACGAGATCCCCTGCCTGCTGGGGTTGGAAAAGCTGGTGGCCGACGAGATCAAGCGCCTTGGCCTGGCCGACGTGCGGGCCGAGAATGGCCGTGTGCTCTGTCAGGGCAGCTGGGCGGACTGCGCCCGGCTGAATATCAATCTGCGCTGCGGCGCCCGGGTCATCGCCCTGCTGGGACAGTTCCCGGCGCGGAGCTTCGAGGAGCTGTTTCAGGGCGTGCGCGCCATCCCCTGGGAGGAGTTTCTGCCCCGGGAGGCGGCCTTCCCGGTAAAGGGCTACTCCATCTCCTCACAGCTGCACTCCGTGCCCGCCTGTCAGAGCATCATCAAAAAGGCCGTGGTGGAGCGCCTGAAGGCCCACTACGGCATGGATCAGTTTCCGGAGACAGGGACAAAATACCAGATACGCTTTTCTGTGTTCAAGGATCAGGTGTCCATCGGTCTGGATGCCAGCGGCGAGGGGCTGTACAAGCGGGGCTACCGCGCCGTGGGTGTGGAGGCGCCCCTGCGGGAGACGCTGGCCGCTGCCTTGGTGACCCTCAGCCGCTACAGGGGCCGTGACCCCTTCTGCGACCCCTTCTGCGGCAGCGGTACCATCCCCATCGAGGCGGCGCTCATCGCCAAAAACCGCGCCCCCGGTCTGGACCGGCGCTTTGACGCCCAGAAGTGGGCATTTCTGCCGCCTGCGTGCTGGATGGACGCGGCGGACGAGGCCCAGGACAGGGAGTTCCACGGGCAGTACGATATCTGGGGCGGCGACATCGACCCCCGCGCCGTGGACATTGCCCGGGACAACGCTCGCAAGGCCGGCGTGGACGACTGCGTCCGTTTCCAGGTGGCCGACGCGGCCCAATTCCACCGGGACAGCACCTATGGCCAGCTGGTGACCAACCCGCCCTACGGCGAGCGTCTGCTGGAGAGACAGGAGGCCGAGGCGCTGTACCGCGCCTTCGGCAAGGCGTGGCGCACGCTGCCCGCAGGCTGGCGCACACTGGTGCTTTCGAGCCACACGGAGTTCGAGCGCTGCTTCGGCAAGCCGGCGGACAAAAAGCGCAAGCTGTACAACGGCATGATCAAGTGTGATGTGTTTATGTACGGCAATGTCTGACGGCCATCTTTTCCGCTGATGTTTTGTTGCGGCGGCTTGCCGTACACAAAGTACGCCTACGCTGCCGCGCCGCGCCTCAGCGAAAAATCTGAGCCGTTAGGGGGGGCATCTTTTCCGCCCTGCCTTAATAAATCCCCGGCATATGACTTTATTTTCAATTTGTTCACTTTCTTTTGCAGAAACATGATACAATTACCCGTATGCTTTCGAAATAAATTCAACGAAATTCTAATATGTTGATGAGGAGGAGAGCCTCGATGAAGCATATTTTTATCATCAATCCCACGGCGGGCAAGACCGACAGCCGGCAGAAGATCTACGATATGGCGGAGTCGCTGCGGCAGAAGCACGGGCTGGACGTGCAGTGCATCCTGACGAAAAAGCAGGGCCACGCCACGGAGCTGGCGAAAAAGCTCTGCGAGACGGGCGAGGCACTGCGGTTTTACGCCTGCGGCGGCGATGGGACCGTCAACGAAGTGGCCAACGGTATCATCGGCTATGACAACGCCGCCATGACTGTGATCCCCGTGGGCACCGGCAACGATTTCCTAAAGAACTTCGGCGATGATATGGAGAAGTTCCGGGACGCCGAAAACCTGTGGGACGGCCCGCAGTTTCCTATGGACGCCATCGACGTCAACGGCCGCGTCGCGCTGACCATCGCCTGCTCCGGCATCGACGCGCGGGTGGCCCGGGACGTACATAAATACAGCGAGAGCCCGCTGCTGGACGGCAAGGGCAGCTATATCTACTCTCTGGCGGTGAATTTCCTGTTCAAGGGCATCGGCACCCACTGGACCATCACCCTGGACGATGTGACCACGGAGGGCGACTGGTCGCTGGTATCTGTTTGCAACGGCCGGTACTACGGCGGAGGCTTTATGCCTGTGGCCGAGGCCCGGATGGATGACGGCGTGCTGAACACCCTGGTGGTCAGAGAGGTCAACCGCCGCACGTTCCTGAAATTTGTGGGGCCGTACTCCAGGGGCGAGTACGCCAAGTTTCCGGAATACGCGCACTGCTCCTGTCCCAAGGTGGTACATATCCACTCGGAGAAGCCGGACATCGTCACCTGCCTGGACGGCGAGAGCGTGGTCAACAGCGATGTGACCATTAAGCTGCACGACAAAAAGCTGAACTTCTTCGGCCCGGAGGGCTGCTCCTGCAACCGGACGGCCCGCGGCTGAGAACAACGCTTGAACATTTTGTGAATTTTTCAAAATTTCTCCGTTTCCCCCTTGCAAAACCCGTATAGTGTGGTATGATAATCAGCGTTAGCACTCAGGAGTTTTGAGTGCTAACGCTGAAACTGTTTTATCAAAAAATAGAAATACAAGGAGGAACCAACTATGAAGCTGACACCGCTTGCTGACCGTGTGGTGCTGAAGATGACCGAGCCGGAGGAGACCACCAAGGGCGGCATTATCCTGACCGGCTCCGCCAAGGAGAAGCCCTCTGTGGCAGAGGTCATTTCCGTGGGCCCCGGCGGCACCGTGGACGGGAAGACCGTGGTCATGTCCGTGAAGGCCGGCGACAAGGTCATCACCGACAAGTATGCCGGCACCAAGGTGACGCTGGAGGACGTGGAGTATATCATCGTCAAGCAGAGCGACATTCTGGCTATCGTGGAGTGACTCTTACAAGGGGGATGGTATCCCCCTTGTATATCCCCCTCGCCAGTTGACGTCGGTCACTGGCGGACGCCGCCCAAGGCGGCTGGGTCAACGTATTTTTGCCACGTACACGCCGCGGCAAAAATAATTTGATTTTGCGTGTTTCCCGGTAAATCAATCGAATTTGGAGGCATTAGATATGGCAAAGATCATCAAGCGCGGCGACGAGGCCCGCAAGGCGCTGGAAGCCGGCGTCAACCAGCTGGCGGATACCGTAAAGGTCACCCTGGGCCCCAAGGGCCGCAACGTGGTGTTGGATAAGAAGTTCGGCACACCCCTCATCACCAACGATGGTGTTTCCATCGCCAAGGAGATCGAGCTGGACGATCCGTTCGAGAACATGGGCGCGCAGCTGGTGCGCGAGGTGTCCACCAAGACCAATGACGTGGCCGGCGACGGCACCACCACCGCTACGCTGCTGGCACAGGCCATGATCCGCGAGGGCCTGCGTAACCTGGCCGCCGGCGCTAACCCCATCGTGATGAAGAAGGGCATGGCCAAGGCCGTGGAGGCCGCTGTGGGCGCCATCAAGGAGCAGAGCCAGAAGGTCAATGGCACCGCTGATATCGCCCGCGTGGGCACCGTGTCCTCCGGCGACGAGACCATCGGCAAGCTGATCGCCGAGGCTATGGAGAAGGTCAGCGCCGACGGCGTGATCACCATCGAGGAGTCCAAGACCGCCGAGACGTACAGCGAGGTCGTGGAGGGCATGATGTTCGACCGCGGCTACATCACCCCCTATATGGCCACCGATATGGAGAAGATGGAGGCCGTCGTGGACGATCCCTACATCCTCATCACCGATAAGAAGATCTCCGTGATCTCCGACATCCTGCCCCTGCTGGAGCAGATGCTGCAGAGCGGCAAGAAGCTGTTTATCATCGCCGAGGACGTGGAGGGTGAGGCCCTGTCCACCCTGCTGGTGAACCGCCTGAAGGGCGTGCTGAACGTGGTGTGCGTCAAGGCCCCCGGCTTCGGTGACCGCCGCAAGGAGATGCTGCAGGATATCGCCATCCTGACCGGCGGCCAGGTCATCAGCGAGGAGCTGGGCCTGACGCTGAAGGATGCCACCATTGATATGCTGGGCCGTGCCCGTCAGATCAAGGTGACCAAGGAGAACACCATCATCGTGGACGGTATGGGCGACCAGCAGGCCATCAAGGACCGCGTGGCCCAGATCCGCGCGCAGATCGGTGTGACCACCAGCGAGTACGACAAGGAGAAGCTGCAGGAGCGCCTGGCCAAGCTGGCCGGCGGCGTGGCGGTCATCAAGGTCGGCGCGGCCACCGAGACCGAGATGAAGGAGAAGAAGCTGCGTATCGAGGACGCCCTGAACGCCACCAAGGCCGCTGTGGAAGAGGGTATCGTGGCCGGCGGCGGCACCATCTATGTGAACGTGATCCCCGCTGTTACCGCGCTGCTGAACAGCACCGAGGGCGACGAGCGCGTGGGCGTGTCCCTGGTAGCCAAGGCCCTGGAGGCCCCCATCCGCCAGATCGCGGCCAATGCCGGCATCGACGGCTCCGTGGTGCTGGAGAAGGTGCGCTCCGCCGGCAAGAACGGCTACGGCTTCGACGCCTATAAGGAGGAGTACTGCGATATGATCGCCAGCGGCATCGTGGATCCCGCCAAGGTCACCCGCAGCGCCCTGGAGAATGCCGCCAGTGTGTCCGGCATGGTGCTGACCACCGAATCCCTGGTGGCCGACAAGCCCCAGCCCCCCGCACCGGCAGCCCCCGCACCCGACATGGGCGGCATGGGGATGTATTAATAAATTGACGCACGGGGGACACGGCGCCAGCCGCGTCCCCCGTATTTTCTCCCGGTTTTGCAAAAAAGCTGTTGACAAAGGGAGCTGAAATATGGTATAGTAACTCGTGCCTGTCGAGGATGACATGGCGGCGTAGCTCAGTTGGCTAGAGCATGCGGTTCATACCCGCAGTGTCACCGGTTCAAATCCAGTCGCCGCTACCACACCGGAGAGATGCGTCAGCATCTCTCCGGTATACCCCTCGAAAGACGGCCCGTTGGTCAAGAGGTTAAGACACGGCCCTTTCACGGCTGTAACATGGGTTCGATTCCCGTACGGGTCACCATGTCGGCACCCCGAGGGTCGCCGACAATTCGGAGGCTTAGCTCAGCTGGTTAGAGCGCCTGCTTCACACGCAGGAGGTCACTGGTTCGAGTCCAGCAGTCTCCACCAAAAAGTTCCTGATTTCGTAAGAAATCAGGAACTTTTTCTGTTTATACTCTCAAATAGTGACGCGGCATTTTGGCGTTTTTCGCTTGACCCAAACGCTGACCCAAAAGCCGAAATGACGGGAGAGGAGCGGATAGCATTATCCGCCCCTCTCCCGTTATTTTTTTGTGTTTACATTGCCTGACTGATGACGTTTCCAATGGCATCGGCGGCGTCACGTTTCATCTCCGCTGTGGCGTGGGTGTAGGTGCTGAGGGTGAAGCCAGCGTCGTAATGCCCCAGCGCTCCGGACAGCGTCTTGACGTCCACGCCGTATTTGAGGGACAGCGTGGCGAAGGTGTGTCTGAGATCATGGAAGCGTATGTGTTCTGCGCCGATGGCCTTCAGAATCTTCTCATGGGTGTGCCGGAAGGAGTCCGGGTCGAACATGGTGCCGGTCTTGGGTGATACGAACAGGTAGGGGCTGTGGGGGTGCTTTGCGTGTTCCTCCACCAGCAGCTCCACCGCCCGCTGCGGGATGGCCAGTTTGCGGATGGAGTTAGGCGTCTTGGGCTGGCTGACCACCAGCTCACCGTTGATACGGTTTACCTGCTTGCTGACAGAGATGGTCATATTCTCCACGTCCAAGTCCGTCCACAGCAGGGCAAGGAGCTCGCCTCGCCGCAGGCCGGTGGTCAGCTCCAGATAGAAGGCCGCCAGCAGCCCGCGCCGTTCTGCTTCAGCCAGATACGGGCCGATCTTGTCCTCCGGCAGTATCTTCATCTCTCGCTTTTCCAGCTTCGGCAGGCGGCAGTCTTTGGCGGGATTGGCGAGGAGCAGCCGCTCCGCCACCGCCTGCTCCAGGCAGTTGTTCAGCAGCGTGTGGATGCCCCGTACCACGCGGGTGCTGAGGCCCTTATCCTTCAGCTTGATGTGGGTATACCGTTGGATGCGGCCGGATTTTTGCAGGTCGTTGTAGAACTTCTGGATCTGGATGGTGGTCAGTTTTTCCAGCGGCGTGTTGCCCAGATCGGGAATGATGTGGTTGCCGATGTAGTTGAGGTAGTAGTCCTTGGTTTTCTCCCGCAGGCGTGGCTCGGCGTAGACCTCATACCACAGCTTGATCCACGCGCCCAGCGTGTAGGATTTGGCGCGGCTCATGTCCAGTTTTTCGGCTTCCGCAATGGCCTGCTTGAGCTTTTCCTTGGCTTCGGATTGGGTTTTGGCGAGGACGCTTTTGTGGATGGGCTTGCCGGTGGTGGGATCATTGCCTACGGTGTAGCGGCCCTCCCAGCGGCCATCCTTCCGTTTGCGGATGCTGCCTTCTCCGTTAGCTCGTTTCTTCGGCATGGTATCAACTCCTTTTCCTGGTAGCCAACATACATACCACAAGCCGACCTTAATAGCTATCGAAGACGGGCAGAGTTAAGAGAAAGTTATCAATTCCGCAGCGGGGGTATTCTTTGGTTACAGCGTGGTCATTTTTGTGTTGTGTTGGCGTCTATCCACTCCCGCAGCCTGTCCTTCGGCACTACGATGCGGCTGCCGATCTTCAGTGCAGGGAAGCCCTCGCTGTGAACCAATTCATACGCTCCGGCGCGGGAGATGCCCAGCACCGCCGCCACCTGCACGACGTTCAGCATCAGGGGCAGCTCATCGTAATTCTTATAGGTACATTCGTTCATTCGCTCCTCCTTACATTATGGTCATGTCGAAACCGTGATACTGCTCATATTCTTCCTCGTAATTTTCCTGTTCCTGACGGCGGGACTGATACCACTCCACCAGCTCCTGCAGCAAGAGGCTGCTGTAATACAGCTCACGGGCAAGGTCACTGACCTCGCTGTCCTCGTCCTCGCAGAGGGCACAGATGGCAACCACCGTACCCGCCATGCCGCAGACGGCATCCTCCAGCGTAGGTGTCGGCTCACGATGGTCATAGGCAATTTCCCGGCAGGCTTGCAGATAATCCGCGCCGCCCAGTCGGAAGTATAGCTCCATATTCTCGCGCTTCAGCGTCTGGTCGAACAGCTTGCTGTCCCGGCAGCGGATGTTCTCCGGCGTGGTGTAGGTGATGTATTTCTGATGCGGCTCCCATTTCACATCGTAGCCATAGGCATTCATATACGCAACGAACTCCTGTTGCGTGCGGCTCTGCTCCATAGCCTCTTTGATATGATCCGTCAGCCGCCTCTTCCACGTCGGGATGCGGAACGGGTCAGCCTTGGACTCCGTGACGGACAAACCGTACTCCCGACATAGTTGGCTGCAGTAGTCCTTGACCTGCTGCATCTCCCTTGCGGACTGATGGAATTTCATGCCCGTCTCGAAATTGACGGAGTTCATGATGATATGATTATGGATGTGGGCGGTGTTCATGTGGGTGACCACGATGCACTGGTAGCCCTCAAAATGCTCCGCCAGCTTCACGCCCAGCTCGTGCGCCGTTGTGAAGTCCAGCGGATCATCCGGCGCGAACGCTTGCACGATGTGGTAGTAGCCGCGGCCCTCCGTTTTGCGGAACTGCTTTTTCACCGCCTCAAATTCCGGTACCGCCGTCCGCGCTACACAGTTGACGCCGCTGATAAGCTGCTCCACCGTCTTTTCCCGGTTGGTGACATAGTCGACGATGCCCCTCAGCCCACGCGAGACAGCAATGAATTTAACGTTTGCCATGTGTTTTCATACGCCTCCATGAACGGCTCCATGTTGACCAGCTCGACATGACCCTGCCGCGCCATGACGACCAGCTGATTCAGGTTATTGCCCTGCCGCCGCAGCTCGCGGATGAGGTCATCCACGCCGTCGATAACCGTCACATCCTTGTCCATGGCGGCGTCCCGCACATACTGGCTGAGAGACTTATGCGCCTTCTCCGCCTGGAGCGAGATGTATTTCTTCTGCCACCCCGCCACGCGGACGCGGATAAATTCTTCTTTCTTCATACGTTGCTCCTCCATGAAAAGGGGTGTGGGCTTAGCCCGCATACAGCGTTTGGGGAGCGGTTTCGGCCAGGGGCCGAAAACCGTACCACAAACGCGAAACTTGCCATCGCGCCAAAGGCGCGATGCTCCGCCTCTCCAAACCTCCGGCGTCCTGTGACACTCGTTCCGCCCTGCGAGGCCACACAGCGGCTCACTGGGGCGAATGTGGCGGTTCTGTGGCTTGCGCCGACAGTTTCCGCTGTACCCGATGTCGCGCGGCGGCGGCTTCGGCGAGGTACAGCTGATGCTGGGTGTACCACTCCATCGCCTCTCGGATGGGGCGAATGTGATAACGCAGGTTGCCGTTTTTCTTCAGGCCGTTCCGCATGATGACCGATGTCGGCTCTACGGTGATGAGCCCTTTTTCTACCAGTCCAGCCACATAGCGTTTGACGGAGCTCTTGCTTTTGCCGATGGCTTTACCGATAGTCTCGTAGCTGGGCCAGCACTCGTAGGTGCGCGGATCCTCCAGCCGCATCAGTACAGCGTAGGTGGCCAGCTCGCCGGTGCTTAAATGCAGCGAGAATATCTCGTTGGGCAGTGGCGTGAAGTTTTTCGATTTGTTGTTTTGTAAGTTCAATAGATACCTCCGATTTTTGTTGACATGGCTGCGTGAATGGTGTAGACTAATTGCAATATTGATTAGACATTTCGCTTGAGCCTATCATAACAGAGGCAGTAAAGTCTGTCAATGCTGTCGAGCAATATTTACAATTAGTCCATAATCGGAGGGCGTTATGTGGTACTGCAAAATGTATTTCCCCGGAAGGCATGAGGTCATTGAGAGCGATGCCTTTGGCACGCAGGGAGCGCCGTCGCAGCGAAAGGTCTTTCCTTTCTTAGAGTCGCTGCTGTCCTTCACAGAAATGGACATCGGGAAGGTTGCCATCGTGCTTCGGTGTATCTCCGATGACTTGGAGAGCCTCGACCGCGAGCGTGTGACCAACGCCATGGTCAAGCTGGGTGGGCTGGCGGATACACACAGCTTCTTTCGCGTGCTGTATACCAAGTGGTTCTATCTTCATTCTGTAGGTTTTAAGAACAACGGAGAGAAAGTAACCTGTGCATTAGACGAGCTGCGGTCACTGCCGGAGGAGCTGCCGCTGTACCAAAAGCAGATCCAGCGGTTCTTTGAGCTGGTACTGGATATAGACAAGGCCGGGCGTGAACCCAGCCGGCAAGTCATGCGGTACTATCACTTTGACCAGCCCGACCAGCCCAGCGACACGGCGTTGTTCCCGTTCCGCCTGCTCGCCACGCGCTTTGAGCCGGTGGATGGCGACACTTGCGCGCCGGTGCTGTATGTGGACACCGTAGCGGATATGATCAGCTTTTCTTTGCAGACCTGCGTGGAGCGCAACATCACTGTACGCCGCTGCAAGAACTGCGGACGCTACTTTGCACAGACGGGCCGTGTCAGCGCTGAGTATTGTGACCGTCCTCCGCTGGATGGTCAGTCCAGCTGCCGGTTGATGGGAGCTTTCCAGCAGTGGACGCTGAAGCAGGCGGACGACCCGGTATTCAAGGTCTACCGCAGGGAGTACAAGCGACGCTTCGCGTGGATCAAGGTCGGGCGTATCAGCGACAGTGAGTTTTACGCGTGGAGCGAGCAGGCCAGAGAGCAGAAAAAGAAATGTGACGAGGGTATCATCACCGCGGAGGAATTTCAGCGGTGGCTGAAGGAGTCATAAAGACCACAGAGGGCAGACCGTTAGGCTCAGTTGATAGAGGGTGCTTTACAAAAGACAGCAGCCTGCAATATTCGCAGGCTGCTGCAAGGAGAGTGTTGGCGGTCAACCTTGAAAATCAAGGATGCTAACCGCTTGTATGGAATTTATCAATCCTTGTCGGGACGTGCCTCAACATCATCGTAGCTGAGATAGCCGCCGGGATACTCGGCATTCTTCATGCACTCAGCCCAAACATCCCACCATTTGTTGGGAGATGTCTTGTTGGCAAACCACTTGGGATCCACCTTAATAACCGCAACAGCGATCTCCATGCCAATGCGTGCATCCGCGTTAGACAGGGGCATTCCCGGTTCGGCATCGCCCTGACCATGAGGATCAATGCAGTAGAAGCAGGTGAGATCGGGTACTGTCATCAGGGGCTTCGCCACACCATCAATGAGGCGGTTCAGCACAAGGTTTTCATTTTGGAAAGTGATTCTGAACTCTTCCTCGTTATAGCCCTTGCGGTCATCCCGAACAGTCATCGTTCCATAGTCGAAACCGCCGTGCGTGTTTGTCTGGATGTCCATGACCCTGCCCTTGCAGATGATCTTGACATTCATCCCCAAAATTTCGGATAGTGCCTCAAACCTCTTGTCAATAGGCATCTCACCCCGCCGCATGATCGCGCCTATTTTTTGGCTCAGAGAAATGGTCTTGGTGCAGATGCGGTTTTCGATGTCCTCCTTGTTAACGAGCCAACCGGAAATACCTACCATATTGCCGAACGCGGCGCTGATATTTCGACCGATTTTCTCGGCGGTAGGGGCATTCAGAGGATTATCCAGTTCAATGGTGATTTTATCATTGTCGCCATTAGCCAATCCTAATGGAGATGTAGGGCAGTCATTGACGTTCAGGAGCAGTGTCTCCAATGCAGGGACAGCACGACCGGCACCGTCACAGTCGACGGTGGGAAGTCCTGTCTTCAGAGACAGCAGCAGGGGAAAGAACGTGGAAAATCCTCCCAGCTCCACGGGGTAGTTATAGCCGAGCTTCTTTCCGTCGCGGGCAGCCAAATCACGCAGGACTGCAAAGGCATTGGCGGCCCATGCGGAGAAGTCCACACCAGCGATGGCAGCAGGGGCGCCCATACCTGCTGTGGCAGCGGCATAGGTTCCCTTTGGCATATCACCAGCATCGATCATTTCTACGCTCAGAGTTTCGTCAGGGTGATCCTTCTTATAGGAGTCCAGCAGCATCATGCCGCTGGAAATGGAGCCTCCGCCTCCGCCGCCCATCAGCGTAGCACCCCAGATAATGTCTCGCATGTTCTCTTCATTCAGATACGTTTTAGCCATGATGTATACTTCCTTTCTATTTTAAATTGGTTTTCAGTCCGTTTACCGCTGGGGAGGGCGCATATAGGTGATGCGGCTTTGCTTCAAGCCCATCTTGGCGGACAGCTCCAGCAGCATAACCGCTGCCTGCGCTGCCTCGATGACCGGTATATCATACCCCTTTAATAGCAGGCCAGCCTGTACGTCTTCGGCAACATCCACCATGGCCGTGCAGCCCAATGCCACTGCCTGTGCGCCGTCCGTGGTGATCGCATTGACGGCTTCCTCTATGAGTGCTTTTACGAGACGGTCATGTTGCTGCAGTTCTTCCACGGGAATGTCGATGCTGCGGACGCAGCAGACTCGACCGTCAAAGTGAGACTTCGCGACCTCGCCTTCGATCATGGGCAGAACATTTTTCATCACGGAAATGATGGCGATTTTGTCAGCCAGCCCCAGGGCGAGATGCATTGCGGGTTCAAAGCCACCAAACACGGGGATATTCACTAACTCGCGTGCGGCTTTGACAGCCGGGTCACCGAAGCAGTTGATGAATATTCCATCACAACCCTCCGCTTCAGCTTCCTTGCATAGGCGAAGTACATCCGGGCCTGCCATAGCTTCGTCATACTCACATTCAATAGACGGTGTACCAACCTTGATCTGGGAAGTACTTAGTTCCGTGTCGGGTGACAGGTACTTGCGAATGTACTTGATCATCTCAGGAGTGATGACCGGGCCAGTAACTGGAATGATATTCTTGATTTTCATAGTTTGTCCCTCCATGTAAAATCACGTTGTTGGCTTTATGCACTAACACCCTTCTTCACAGGGGAAATACTGCCGACCTCATCCTCTACATAATCCGGACCGACGTAGATCTTATCGCTGTTTTTGAAGATTAAAGAGAGCACCAGATAAACCACGGCCGTGGTTACAATGGAATTGATGGCAGCAATGCCCCAATGCACCGTAAAGCCAACCGCCCCCCCGGCGATCCATGCGATCAGGGCCAACACATTGCAGAAGTGGTGCTTTACGCCTTCGCCGTAGTGGTATTCGCCCTTACGAATGATGAAGTAATCCACAATGACGATACCTGCCACCGGAGGGATGGCCGTGCCGAGATAGCCGAGAAAGGTTAGGAAGTAGTTGGTAATGCCCAAAGAGCTCAGAACAATGCCCACCACACCGAAAATACCCGTCAGTATATGCTTGTTGGCGCGGGGGAGGATCGTGGTCAGTGCCAATGTGCCAAAGTAGAGGTTGCCATCGTTGGAGGTCCACTGTGCGAACACCAGTATCAGGAGTGCCCAGTAGCCGAGGAGCTGCAGCAGTGCGGTAGGCACATCACCCGTTCCGCAGGCCGCGCAGGTGATGTAGCCGGCCATGGTCATAAATACATTGGCAATCAAAAAGCCACCCACGGAACCCCATGTAGATGCCTTTCGGCTTTTGCCCATTCGTGAAAAATCCGGCTGCAGACAGGCACCAAAAGCATAGCCGCCCACAACTGCCACCACAGCGGTGGGAATGGTCATGCCGGTATAGCCGATGGTGATGCCGTTAAAAGCCTCCAACGAGCCGATTTTGACAATGGCCAAAATGCAGGAAAGCACACACATGACCAGAATAAGTGGACTTGCCCAGTTGGACAACCACTCAATGCCCTTATAGCCGATCAAGGCGGTAGTCATCATCAGAATACCGCCCCAAACGCCGGCAACGGTCTGGCTTGTGATCCAGCCACCGGCCGGAAACATGGCGTGAATTGTTGCGCCGAAGAAGGTGGCTTGGTAGCCAAAGAAGCCCACAGCTACCAGCAGCAGCATTAACGATACGATGTAGGAGCCGATCGTACCAAAAGACTCTCTCAGCAGCATGGACAGGCCAACGCCGGTCTTCGTGCCGACCCAACTCAAAAAGCCGCCCAGTACTGCCAAAATGATAGAGCCAATGACCGTGGCGATAAACGCCTGCGTCAGTGTCAAGCCGCCTACCATTCCGGCACCGATGTAAATGCCGGACAGCGCGATGATTTGTCCCACCAATGTGGCAACAACGCCGTAATTACTGCGCCGGTACTCTGTGGGAACAGGTGCGGTAGACCAGTCATTCTTCACTAAGTATGCGATTCGTTTTTCTTGATCCATTGTGTCATCCTCCTTACATGTGATTTCTCTTTTTGTTGAGAGAAGTTCTCCCTGCTTTTATTGTACTTTTTGTGGTGAAAAAGTTCTTCATCTGTAGAGGGGAAAAAGTGACCCGTAATTTGTCTGTATAGCCGAAAACGAGAATGCTGTTGTGAATCTTGCACAAAAATGCGGCTCCCAAAATTGGGAGCCGCATTTTTGCCCGCATAGGGAAAGGTGAAGAGGAACTGTGCTATGCCAGCTTTTCCAGTATACGTATAACAAGCTCTGCTGTTACGCGTATACTCTCTATGTCGCAGGATTCATCGGGAGAATGGACATCTGTGAGAGAAGGACCTATGGCGATCATATCCAAGTCGGGGTTCTTTTCAAAGAATGCACCACACTCCAATCCGCCGTGTACGGGTTCAACAACCATATTCCGCCCTGTCAACTCGGAATACACCTCGCAAGCCAGCGGAACCAATTTGCTGTGAGGATTTACCGCCCATGCCGGCACATGATCCCCTTGTGTATAGGTAAAGCCGAACGCCTCTGCAATGAGACGGGATGCGCGAAGCATCTCCTCTGCTCGGTATGCCACGCAGCTTCGTTCCATCGCTTCCAATGTGATCGTCTGATCATCTATTTTGAGGAATCCCAAGTTCTGGGAGCTCTCAGTTAGAGTCGTTACAAAGGGGCTCATTGTGTTAATGTTGTTGGGAAGTGTATTCAAAAGAGATATCAAGGCTCTGCCGATTTCGGGGTGTAAAACCTGTGAAGGGGCTTTTTCATCGTTGATAGTCAACGCATAACTGTGTTCAATGTCGCCAAAAGCCGCCGCAAAATCCTTTTTATATGCGCTTAAGAGCTCCTTCGCTTGGCCTTTACTTCCTGCCGGGATTGTAATAACTGCTTCCGCCTGTGCCGGGATAGCATTCTTCGCTTGACCGCCGTGGAAATCAGCGATTTTGATGGGTATCCCCGCCTCTGCTATTCTGCTTAGAGCTGTGGCCAAGCATACCAACGCATTTGCCCGACCAAGGTTGATCCCAACGCCGGAGTGTCCGCCCAGCAATCCCTTCAGCGTAATTTTTACAGCATGATCGTCAGCAGATGGTGCTGTCCACTCTGCTTTTCGCGTAAAGCTGAGAAAGTCGCCGCCAGCCGCTGAATTGCAAAGAGAACCCAGCCATTCCCAGTCCAAATTGATCAGATAGGCACCGTCTAAATATTTGTCAGGCATGGCAATAGACGACATACCGTCCTCCTCGTTTACGGTAAGAATGACACGCAGCGGTCCGTGCACAAGTGACTCGTCCTGCAGCAGGTACAGGGCCAAAGCCACGCCAATCCCATCGTCTGCGCCCAGGCTTGTTCCTTTCGCCCGAAGAGTTTTCCCATCATTTATTACTTTGATTGGATCCTTCAAAGGATCGAAAGGCACGCCCTCAGCAGCTACGCAAACCATATCCATGTGTGCTTGAATAATCACCAATGGTGCACGCTCATGACCGGGCGCAGCTGGCTTGTCGATAATAACATCGCCAATAGCATCCTGTTCCACGGTGAGCCCACGTTTTTGGGCCCATTCCACCAAATACGCGCCGATTTTCTCCTCGTGATGGGATGGACGAGGGATCTCGGCGATTGCCATGAATTCTTTCAGAGTAATCTCTAATGCACTTGATTTCATTGCGAGGCCACCTTTCATTAAAATATATATAAAGTATACGACTTTCGCTCCCATTTGTATTTGCCTTTTCCGACAGTTTTTTGTGCCAAAAATAATCGAAAACATTTAAAGTTCCATGCCGTGAAGGTTTCACGACATGGAACTATTTATCAGTATTTTATATTATTGCGAGCATGAAGCAGCCGATTCAATGCTAATGCTTTGTATAGTGAGTACACTCCCGGCATTTCAGCGATATCGTATCCCAGTTTTCGCTTGATATTGTTTAACCGATATTTCACCGTACTTTCGTGAACATGCAGATACTTCGCAGCTGCTGCAATATTTTTGTCTGCATCGATCAAATAGGCGGACAATGTATCAATCGCCGTCTTTTCGTCGCGCCCCTGCAACGGTTTAAGGATAAGGCGATATTTTTCCGGCAGAACCGTTGCCCTGTGAAGGGTGTCATGGCAATTTCCGGCAAAGCTGAGCTCTCGTTGCGTAAGCACCGTTTTATGCGCGTAGATAGCGCAGGCTGTGGGGAAGTATTCTTCTAAGAGTAGATACGCTCTCTTTGCATCGGTAATAGAGTCCAGGGCGCCGCACCAGGTCAATATCATCCCCGGGTATTGCTCCTGCAGATATTTTGTGAGGCTTTCACATAGGTCCTTGTCAAACTCCAAATACTTGTCGTCATTCATGAAAGCCACCACGCTGTTGTCGAAGGTGTCAACGATTCCTGTTTTTCTGTTTGCCCGCAGATGCTTTTTGATTTCGTATTTGATATTTGCCCTATCCGCGCTGCCATAGGTATACTTTTCTGCCGGCGAAGGGCAGATGACCCACATGATACGCAGCGGATGGAGATCCAAACGCATTGAATTTGCAAACCGATATACTTCATCGGCGGGCTCGACCAGAACCATACGAACAAGATCATCCTGTGTTTTTTTCCGCAGATCGTCATCCCAAATGTCGTATGATGACTGCAGTACCTCCGATGCCTGCAAGAGCTTTGTGTCCTCGGTTGTCCCCGCTGCCATGATAGAGAATAAAGTGAAGCGGCTTTTCATTTTCGTAGCAAAAGAGTTTTTGCATATTACATAATTGCAGTCTTTCCAAAGGAAGGTGACGGGAAAATCATCAGACTCGTCTATGTGGTCGTACACGCTGTTACGGAACTCCTCGTTTATAGACATCGGCCAAGGCGCAAAGCCACAATCTCTTCCGTCTTCGTCAACCAGCAAAAATGTATATTGGCATCGGTCGCTTAGCAGCCGCAGGATGCCGCTGATACTGCGCTGCTGCTCTCGCATCATGGAAATCTGCTGCAGCAGCTGGGTGGCAAAGCGGGTCTCATTCTGCTGATCTCTGAAGATGTGCATCAGAACCTCTGTGATAACATCGCTATAACGCAGCGAGTAGTCGTTGCGAGGCATAACAATGAGTGGAAAATCCAGCTCGTTTGCAACTGAAATGAGCTTTTGGTCTACATTCTCCATATAGTAGTCCACATAATAAAGAACAATGGCCGCCTCGCCAACCGCATGAAGCCTGCGAATGGCCTCGCATTGCGCGTCCACATCATCTTTGATTGAAATAAACGCAGTCAGAATGATCTCGTTCCCCAAAAAGAGGGGGTTGGCCATAGCAAACGTTTTGGCATACTCCAACACGGATACGGTAGAAACGTATTGGTCTAACCCTGCGTGTCCTGCCAGTACCTCCGCATTCCGCAAAGACGGCAGTTTCAAGCAATCTCTAACTGTAATACTCATCGTACTGCACCATCCAATCTTAGTACACTGCATTTTACTTGCCAGTTCGTGTATGCTTTACGTTGTTTTTCGCACGACATATTCAATTGGCAATTATATTAGCATTTTGCCGGCGCTTATGTCTTGTCTTCAAATTTACCTTTAAAGTCCAAAAGACTGTTAGCTCTTTTCTGCATTTCTACATCGATAGCTTCGAACGTTTGGCCTTTGAGCTGGAGCAGGCTTTTATATGTTTTCTCATATGCACAAGCCAATTCCCTGTTGGCTGCAGCTATATCTTCATTGAGACCGTCAAGGGTTACTCCGTCCGTCTTATCAAGCAGTGTGCGGCAGAAAATAAGCGTATCTTCAGAGAATAAATTGGGATATCCTGTTTCCATTTTTAAAGTATCTTTTGCGGTGTTCCTACCAGAAAAATCCCGCAACATCATATAAATGGCCACTTCTTTGTCGCAGATTCGAATAAATTCCTCGGACGATTGGCTTATACGTTCAAGGAGTTCCTTGACTTTGGGATAATCTGCGCTACTCAAAAGAGCAATAAGTCGATCCATCGCTGTTTTGCAGCATATCTGATACTTCTGATAGGAGGTAATTGCAGCACGCGCATCTGTCATGCCGGTATCCATTGTCTCAAGTAAAGGGCGAATGGGATTGATCACATCCAGTGTTGCTGCAATTATTCTTTCTATATTTGACCACTTTTCGGTTTCGCTTTTGAGAAAACTTTCTCGTTGGAGTTGCTTTCGTGTAAAGATGATCGTCACAGCTATTGTTGCGGCCGCCACAAGTGCCCCCAAAACCGTACCATAATACGAAAGTGTATCGGCAGCACTCCAGATCGTTATATATCCACTGTCGCCTTTATAGCACTCGTTTATTATGATAGGGCCGCCAATAACAGCTAACAGTGCTAATATTACCACCAACGACCACCTAATTAGTGACTTCTTCATAGAATCACCCCCAATTATACTCGTCAAAATCGCCGTGGGAAAAATGCCCTGCCTTTCGGCAGGGCATTCGTTCTCGTATCTACGCCGCCGAAGTTTACAACACACAACAGCGTTGTATTTTATAATAGCACATTTTGCTGCGGTAGGCAAGAAGTTAGTAAATGTGTACAGAGTTTAGTTGGTTCATGTATCAGCACAGACCTTTAACCTGATTTTGCTTACGATGTTGTTGCTTTTGAAAGGCGGATTGCTTGCAATTACCCCTGTATAGAGTGTATACTTAAAAATAAGAGAATTCGACGACCAACGCGGATACGAAAGAGAGACAGTGAGCATGACGGTGGAGCCGAAACGACAGAAGCGCCCATACAGTTACTACGAAAAGACCATCAACGAATACAGCTATCGTTCTATGGAGCGAGTGAGCAAAACATGCCCGGAGAAGGTCGAGGCACTTTTGCTCCGGTTTCCGTTTGATGATTCTCAAGACAAACAGCTCCGGCGGGCATTGCGTCGATGCCGCATCTATCCGGGGCAAGGGTGTTATGATGATTGCTACAGTGCGGGAATGCAGGCGTACTTGTATAGCATTCATCGCTGCGCCCTGATGGGTTATACAAATGTGATCGGATACATTGCCAAGATGCAGAGAATTTATTTGATTTGCGCAATCGTTGTTTATCGAGATACGGCATATCTGTGTAAAGAGCATGGGCTTAGAGAAACGCGCCTTGAACAGGTGGGGTATGTGATCGTGTAGAAATTCTTAGCCTATTTCGTTCTGTATCTAAATCCTACATCGTTTCCCATCTGTGACAACATATGTGGAATATAAGTTTTGCGAAAGGGGTTTTGATAGTGAATTGCGGCATGGCTCGCCGACAGGGGCGGATGCAAAACACGGCATATCTGCTGTGCTACTTGCTGACGCTGCTATTGGTGTAGACGATACTGCTCCAACCATCTGATGCGCGGGTACTTGGACTGACTCGCCTTACCGTCGTACTACTGCATTTTTCTCCGGTGGAGATACTGCTTGCTGGCTCTTGCCATGCAGTACATTAGCCGGGAGCAAAGCGAGGCCACATCACCGAATGGTACTGGAGATTGGACGCTCTTTCGCCGCATCTATCTGCCTCAGGTGAAGGACACCACCCATGTTGCGGGAAGGCTGGCCTTTCCGAATCAGTGAGACATGGTGGAGTTGCCGCGGATACTGCTGTCAGGCGAAAGCAAGCAGCCCCTGTCCATTCCCCTGATTTGCGCAACCTTCGCCGCCCCATACGCTTGAGCCGCCTTATATCTGCTGTCTGTGATAGTCGTGGTGGTGATAACGACCATATGCACACAAATCATGTATAAAGAAGGGTATACCGGGATTCTTTGATTACAGCGTGGTCATTTTTGCGCCGCCACACGCAGACACCGCAGAACTTGCATTTTGTGCAATAATGGGTATAATAAGAATAGAAATACTTGGCGGGGAGGAATGTGTATGGTCTATACGATAGATGACCTGCAGCGTATTATTGCGCCTATCGCAGAGCAGTACGGACTGCGGGCCGTGTATGTCTTTGGCTCCTACGCCCGCAGAGAGGCCAATGACGACAGTGATATTGATCTGCTGTTCGATTTGACCGGCACAAATATCCGGTCGCTGTTTGCGCTTGGAAGTGTATACTGCGACTTGGAATCTGCATTGGGAAAAAGTATCGATCTTATTCCTGTAAGCGCATTGGAGCAGACCAGCAAGAGTACGTCTGACGATCTATTCCGCAATGCTGTCCAAACAGAAAGGGTACGAATTTATGATGCAGCAAGCTGACAGACAACGCCTTACTCACATTTACGAATACTGTGTTTCTATTGAGAAGGCCATTCAGCACTTCGGAAGCGATTTCCAGTCATTTGATAGCGATGAAGATTTCCAACATTCACTGTCATTCTGCTTGCTGCAGAACGGGGAACTGGGCGGTGGTTTATCTGAGGAGTATCGCCGTGAGACAGCCAACCGTGTGCAGTAGGGGCCGATGAAAGCCGTGCGAAATATGGTTGCCCACGGTTATGGCAAAATGGATCGCCGGATTATTTGGGAGACAGTGACGACGGATATTCCCGCGTTAAAGGCTTTTTGCGAGGAACAATTGAACATTTGAGACTTTTCTGTAATACGGAAAACAGGAATGTATTTTCCACAAGGGGCGGCATCGTCAGGAGATGATTTCTCTAAACGAACAATATGTTTATCAATGCTGTGATTTCGGTTGCAATCTATCCATGTATTTGGTAGACTAGTTTTACGAAGGCCTAATAGACATGGTTGAACTTAAGCAGATTGCAGAAGAGCTACTCTCAACAAGTATGAACGACTAAGATAATAGGCAAAAATGGATATTCTGGTTCGCCATTGTATAAAAGCCCTATTTTATCTGGCTGAGTTTAGCACACCCAGTCGAAGAAAATATGCGAACTTTTCAGGTAATGGTATACAACAATGAACTTGGCTAAACTGGTGTGCGTATAAAACAAACGAGGCATAAACATTTTAATAACCCTGAACTATTTTTTCTGACAGTAGTGGGTATGATAAAATAGCTGCCCACGACGGTGCTTCGCAAGCATTGTGATACTATGACAAACACAGTGCAGATAGATGGGGCAAGGAGGGAATGTCTTATGAAAATCCAACAGTTAAAATTGCAAGACTTTATGATTTTCCAAAAAGCGGAGATAAAATTTTCTCCCAATATTAATATCATTTGCGGCGAAAACAGCACAGGTAAAACCGCACTAATTAAATTGCTCTATTCTTGCGTAAAAAGTCAAGAAGTCTTGAAAAATTCAAAAAGCGATATCACAAAAGAAAAGTTTGAAGATGCTTTAGTAGCCAAACTGCAAGGTGTATTTCGTCCAGACAAGTATAGCGTGGGACGGTTGGTCTACCGCAAGCAGGGTAGCGGTAGGGCAAAAATAAATGTGCGCTTTGACAAAAATGCTCAGTTGGAAATTGGTTTTGGAAATCGGCAGGAAAAACACATTGATGTTATCGTAAATGAGCTTCCCCCGATTGCCGCAAGTGCTGTTTATATTCCGCCAAAAGAAATTATCTCAACAACAGAAAATTTTGTTTCCCTTTATGCGGATTACCACATTGCATTTGAAGAAACGTATTATGATTTGGCACGTCTTTTGGAGCGACCATTAAAAAAGGGGCCTAATACGCAAGAGCAAAATGCCGTATTAAGAAGTTTTGAGAAAATTTTGAACGGAAATATCATCCAGAAGGATAAGGCCTTTTACCTCCAGGTAAAAGGCGCTGGAGAATTTGAAATGGGGCTTGTTTCGGAAGGATATCGAAAGCTCGCTACAATTATGTATCTTGTTCAGTCTGGCAGTCTTTCAAAAAACGCAATCTTATTTTGGGATGAGCCGGAAACGAACATGAATCCCAAAATGATTCAGCCTATGGTTGAAGCAATTATCGAACTTGCTAAGTTGGGTGTCCAGGTGTTTATCACGACACATGACTACTTTATTCAGCAGTGCTTTAATTTGGCGGCAAGGTATCCCGAAAAAGACTCATCAGATCTGAAATTTAGCTTCACTTCTTTGTACAGGTCCTTAACTGGTGTAGAAATTGAAACGGCAAGCCGCTTAACAGACCTGACGCACAACGCAATTATGGAAGAGTTTGACCAGCTCTATGATAGAGAACAGGGGTTGCTTTATGGAGATTAACGAAAGTAATCTGACATTCTCTTTTGCAGATGGAACGACCGTAATCAAATTTGACAATACTGATTTCTATCGCAAAGTATTTAACAAATTACCTGGTAGCAAGGGAGTAGATATTATTGCCGACTCAAATGATATGCTTCAATTAATCGAGATAAAAAACTGCACAGGACATGAATCGGAAAACAGGTGGAGAATTAGCATTGACAACAGCAAATTAAGTTCAGCGCCTAATACACTCGAAATCGCGGACAGGGATAGTTTAGATATCGAAATTGCTAAGAAGGTGGCCGCCACTATTGCCTGTATCTATGGCGCGTGGACAAAATCGGAGGAATCGCAGAGTGCCAAGGAGATTTCTGCTTTTTTGGCAAAAATATGCGATGCAAAGATACCGGTTTCGAGCAAGCCGGTAATGATAATTCTGTTTTTAGAGGGCAATTTTGACAATCCGGAATCGAAAACGAGAAGCAAAAAAATGATTATGCAGCGACTTCAAGAAAGCATTGAGACAAAGCTGTCCTGGTTGAAATGCAGGGTTTCTGTGGTGGACAGCGCTACATATAATAAGCGATGTTTTGAGGTTTCCTAACCATGCTACAGTGTACAACAGTATAGTGCGTTTACCTAACGCTGCTTCATTTGCAGTCTGACCCAAACCGTGACCCAAACGCGGAAAAAAGCAGGTGGATACAGGCGGACACAGTGGATTGCCCACCGAGCCGAAAGCACGCAAAAGTGCCGGAAAGCGTTGCGGCACAACGCTTTCCGCCTCCCATCATATCTTCACACGCAGGAGGTCACTGGTTCGAGTCCAGCAGTCTCCACCAAAAAGTTCCTGATTTCGCAAGAAATCAGGAACTTTTTCTGTTTATGTTCTCAAATAGTGACGCGGTATTTTGGCGTTTTTCGCATGACCCAAACCGCGACCAAAAAGCCGATAGGTCAGGAAAGCACCGGAGAGGGGCGGATGGCATCATCCGTCCCTCTCGGACTATTTTTGTGGGCTACATGGTCTGGCTGATGACGCTGCCGATGGCCTTCAGGATCTTCTCATGGGTGTGGCGGAAGGAATCCGGGTCGAACATGGTGCCGGTCTTGGGCGACACAAACAGGTAGGGACTGTGGGGGTGCTTTGCGTGTTCCTCCACTGGTGCTGCCATTGTGGTGATAATAATAAACATCCAGAATCTTATCCGCCAACAAGAACAGCTTGTCATCTGCGTTTTGCAGCACACGCCACTTGATCGGCTCGGTCAGATAGTCGCCGTTTCCGTCACTGCTCTGCTTGTAATTGCCGAAATAGACGCTGCTCTTCTGTGCGCCTTTAATCTGTGCTACCGGACTGCTTTGTGCTGCTGGATCGCTTGTGGTATCCGCCGCAAATGCTACTGTCGGCGCCATCGTCAGCACCATTGATCGGCCTGTGATTGGCCTTTGCAGCACGAGCAGATGCGAATAGGCGTTGTCATGGCGAAATCCTACCAAAATGCGAAGTAAGGCCCCCGGGAATTACCCGAGGGCCTTCACGGTTATCGTATATATTTGGAGGATGAAAAATCGGATTTTATTCATCCTATGTCGTAGGCACTGCATCAAAAGAATTCAATCGTAAGGTGGAACACCGCATAAGCCAGCAAGTCTACTTTCAGGATATCCGTTTGGGGCACGATTACATCACGGACAGCATATTGTAGCGCTTCAGCAGCTGAACGTCCTCCCGGGAGATGCGCAGGTCCTGCAGAAACTCCGGTGTCTCCGGCTGGATGCTCTTGGACAGAAATACCTTGGTGGAGGTAGGCATAATGGGCCGGCAGGAGATGCCGAAGCCCAGCCCCCACTTTGTTCCGGCGTTCAGATAGGAGGCGGGCAGGCAGAGGAGATAGACGTCCATCTCCGTGTCCTGGTTGTGGGTGACGATGTTGCTGAGGGCATCGTAGTGGCTCAGCGTACCCAGATAGGTGTTTTCACAGTTCCGGTACTGCTGATAGTCCTGAAAGTTCATGTACAGCGCTATGTCATAGGCGTTGGCGCCGGTCTTGGCCCGGATATCGATGACGCTGCGGACCAGACTGTTGTTCCGGCCGTCGAAATAGTACATATACAGCCGGTCAACGCCGCGGAAGAAGGCGGGCACGCTGTCGGCCATCAGATCTTCCACGGGCAGCGGGGCACAGTACAGCAGCTTTTCCGGCGGCACACCCAGGGCAGCCGCCACCTCGTACAGCGTCACCACGTCCATGGCGATCTGCCCGCTTTCATATTTAGATACGGTGGCCCCGGTCTTGTGGAGCAGCGCCGCCAGCTCCACGATCTTCATTCCGCGCTTTTTGCGGTAGTATTTGATCTTCGCGCCGATCTCTTCTGTCAATGTCATGGCACTTTCCTCAAAATCAAGTTTTAGTGATTTGACCCTCTGCTTTTCAGTATAGACGCTTTTTCCGGTCCGCGCAAGGGAAAATATAATTGTGAGGAAAGTTTTTCGCAAAATTCGTTCCTGAAAAGTAAGCGGCGGGCTTTGACGGGGCGCGCGGCGGCTGGTATTATAAAACCATAACAGGAAAGGAGCGATACACCATGACCTACAACTTCGACGAGATCATTGATCGGCGCAACACCAATTCCGAGAATGTAGAGGGCTGGCGGCCCTACATTTTCCACTGCGGGCCGGAGAGGGTGTTCCCCTACAAGGACGAGGAATTCATCCGGATGTGGGTGGCGGACATGGAGTTCGCTGTGGCGCCGGAGATCCTGCAGGCCATCACCGACCGGGTAGATCGGCGCATTTTGGGCTATACCCTGGTGTACGATAAGGGTTATTATGAGGCGCTGCGCGCCTGGTGCGAGAGCCGTTACGGCTGGTCCTTCCCCAAGGAGCAGCTGACGTTCTCTCCCGGCGTCATCCCGGCGCTGTACCAGCTGACGGAGGACCTGGTCAAGCCGCTGAATGGCAAGGTCCTGACCATGACGCCTGCCTACGGCTTTTTCCTCCACGCCTGTGAATACAACGGCGTGGAGCTGGTGACCTCGCCCCTGCGGGAGGAGGGCGGCCGCTTCTCCGTGGACTGGGAGGACCTTGAGGCGAAGGCCGCCGACCCGGATGTGAAGCTGCTGATGCTCTGCAATCCCCACAACCCCACCGGCCGCATCTGGACCGAGGATGAACTGCGCCGCATGGCGGCCATCATCGAAAAGCACCAGCTGTGGGTGGTGTCCGACGAGATCCACTGCGACCTGATCCGCACCGGCCTGCGCCATACGCCCTTGGGAAAGATCATGCCGGACTATGACCGGCTCATCACCTGTATGTCTGCCAGCAAGACCTTCAACCTGGCGGGCCTGATGCACTCCAATATTATCATCCGCGACGCGGAGGAGCGTGCCCGCTTCCAGGACCGGGACAAGAACATCGGCGCGGTGAACCCGCTGTCCATCGCGGCCCACAAGGCGGCCTATGAGCACGGCGGCCCCTGGCTGGAGCAGCTGAAGGCCTATGTGGACGGCAACCTGGCGCTGGTGGACCGTTTCCTGAAGGAGAACATTCCCAGCGCGAAGTTCACCATTCCTGAGTCTACCTACTTCGCCTGGGTGGACCTGCGGGAGGTGCTGCCGGAGGTAGAGGACCTGCCGGACTTCTTTGCCAACAAGGCCGGTGTGCTGCTGGAGGGCGGCGACGGCCTGTTCGTGGGCAACGCCAGGGGGCATATCCGCCTGAATTTGGCCATGCCCCGTGCCACAGTGCAGACCGGCCTGGAGCGTATCGCCGAGGCCATCCGCAAGGAGACGGCCGGCGCATAACGCCGCGGCCGCACGAATAGGCGTTGCACATCTCCTGCCTATCTGCTACAATGGCGGCAGTGTGCTGTGCGGGAGGGAAAACGCCTATGAAAAAAACGCTGGATTCCAACGCGATCAAGCTCGTCGCCATCGCGGCCATGACCGTCGACCATGTGGCCTGGTGGCTGTTTCCCGGCTATCCCCGGGCGGTGCTGCCACTGGCGATGCATATCATCGGTCGGCTGACCTGTCCCATCATGTGCTACTTTGTGGCGGAGGGCTATCACCACACCCGGGATATCCGGAAATACACGGCGCGGATGTTCCTGTTCGCGGTCATATCCCACTTCGCCTATGTGTTCGCGTCGGCGGATTTTGCCGGCTGGCGGTCGTTTATCCCGTTTTCCTCCGGCAGAGTGCTGAACCAGACCAGCGTCATGTGGTCGCTGGCATGGGGGCTGGTGATGCTGCGGGTGGTCCATGACCGGCGGCTCCGCCCGGCGGTGCAGGTGGCGCTGATCCTGCTGATCTGCCTGGTCAGCTTCCCGGCGGACTGGAGCTGTATCGCCGCCCTGTGCATCATGGCCTTCGGTACCAATCGGGGAAAGCTGAAGACGCAGGCGCTGTGGATGATGTTCTATGTGGCGCTTTACGCGGCGGTGTACGCCCTGGCGCTGGACTGGGTCTACGGCCTGGTGCAGCTGGCGGTGGTGCTGGCCGTTCCCGTGCTGGCGCTGTATAACGGGCAGCGTGGGCCGTCGCCGCGGGTGAACACGGTGATGAAGTGGCTGTTTTACCTGTACTACCCGGCGCACCTGGCCTTGATCGGCTGGCTGCAAATGCAATGAGACGCAGATACCCGGCACGCCTTCGGCGCGCCGGGTATCTTTTGTTGACGTGGTCGGTTTACAGCAAGGGGCGCCAGGGCGTCTCTCTGACCAGTCGTATCATCTCCCGGGCGAAGATGCCCAGAGCGCTGTCCCGACGGTACAGCACCCGCAGCTCCCAGCTGAGCTCGGGGACGTCTATGGCGTAGAAAATAAGCTTTCGCAGAGTATCCGACGGTATCCGGCCAATGAAGTAGCTGGGGACGAAAGAGGCGCAGTTTTCCAGAGAGGCGACCAGCGTGTGGTTGATGACCGGATCGCCGCAGTGGATCAGCGTGTCGGGAATAATGCTGTAATGCTGGAAAAACCGGTGGGAGGAGGCGTAGATCATCTGATTTTTGTTGTACATACAGTACTGAAACGGCGGCAGGTCCTCCACCGCCAGCGGCTGTACCAGCAGGGGCGGGTCCGTATCCATAAGATTGGCGGGACGCCGGGCGGCCAGATAGATCTTTTCCGTGGACAGGGGGATATAGCTGACGTTGGTGTCGGCGATGTGGATATGGGCAAAGGCCATGTCCAGCTGGCGGCCGGCGATCAGGGTCTGTATCTCCGCGCCCGTGGCCTCGACGACGCTCAGGGACACATTGGGAAACGTGCGGCAGAAGGAGGGCAGTATCGCGGGAAACAGGCTCTGGGCAAAGTTGGCCGGCGCGCCCACAGACAGCTTGCCCCGGCGGCCCTCCGCCGCCTCCCGTAGGTCCAGCAGCAGCGCGTGCTCCTGCACCGCGGAACGGGTCAGGTACTCGTAGTACAGCTCACCGGCGGGGCTGAGCTTCAGCGGACGGCTCTTGTGGTCGAAGAGGGCCACGCCCAGCTGTGTCTCCAGCTGCTGCATTCGTTTTGTCAGGCTGGGCTGTGAGATGTATAGCTGCTCGGCGGACTTACTGATGCTCTCGGATTTCGCCACGGTCAAAAACAGCTCGTCGTTTTTGGACAACATACACAAAAACCTCCGTTAGTATTCCTGTTTTGGAATATTAGTTATATTATACCGATATTGGACAAAAAGCAATAGGCAAACTATAATGTAAGGCAAATAAAGGAAATGTAAACGAAATCAGCAAAACAAAAGTACTTGCGTGACAAAATTTTCACATTGTGAAGAAATTTGATTGACAAAAGTTGGACGATCATTGACGGACGTCTGTAAAGTAGTATTCCATTTCCTAATAACAACATGAAGAAAGCGAGGGAAAGACACATGACCAGAGAAGAGGTCCTGACGCTGCTTCCGGAGATCAAGCTGATACACAGCACCGATCTGCAGGAAAAGAGCATTACCTGCTGGCAGCAGGTGCTGGAGCTGGGCGGCTGGGACAAGAAAGGCGTGGACAAGGCGCCCCTGGCAGCGGGCATTGTGGCCGACAACTGTCCCGAGACGGGTATCGATCACTGCCGCCGGGTGGTGCGGATGTGCCAGCTGGCCTATGACGAGCTGGGCGGCTGGGCCAACGAGATCAGCAAGCTGGACCATGACACGCTGATCTGCGGCGCGGTGCTGCACGACATCGGCAAGTTTCTGGAGTATGACATCAAGGACGGCAAGGCCTGCCACAGCGAGATGGGCAAGTATTACAACCACGTGGTCAGCGGCGCGTATATCGCCAAGAGCAACGGCCTGCCCGACAAGATCGTGCACATGATCCTGGAGCACAGCGATATGCAGTCGCCGGCAAACACCTATGACTACCCTGAATTGATGATGATGAAGAAGCTGGACCATATGTGCTTCTCCATCGCGTGGATGGCGTATCCCTGCAAGTGAAGCGGGAGAGAATAACAAAACACAAAATCAGGAGGAAAAAACCATGAAAAAACTGAACGTGAAGCGTCTGGCGGCCCTGGCGATGACGTTGGTCATGCTGCTGGGCGTGCTGACCGCCTGCGGCGACAAGGCCGACACCAACAATGGCAGCGGCGACGGCGAGGGCTTCCCCACTATGACGATCCAGATCGCCCACGTGAACCCCACCACCGATGACGACCAGTACAACAAGCTGGCCACCCTGTTCGCCGAGAAGGTGACCGCGGCCACCGACGGTGCCGTGACCTTTGAGATTTGCGGCAACTCCGAGCTGGGCGGCGAGGCCGACGTGCTGACTGGCTTCGACCTGGGCACCCATCAGATGGGCATCATCACCAACGGCTCCTACGGCAACCTGTACGGGCCCTCTCTGGTGGTGGAGCTGCCCTTCATCTTCAAAGACAACGAGACTGCCTGGAACTTCCTGGATGGCGACATCATGAAGGAAGTCACCGACGGCCTGTATGACACGCTGGGCTACAAGGTCCTGGCCTGGGGCGAGGGCGGCTTCCGCAACATCCTGTCTCAGAAGCCCATCCGCACCCCCGCTGACCTGAAGGGTATGAAGATCCGCGTTCCCGGCATGGAGATGTTCATGACTACCTTCCAGACCATCGGCGCGGCCCCCTCTGCTCTGGACTTCAATGAGACCTTCACCGCCGTGCAGCAGCACATGATGGACGGCCTGGAGCTGCCCATCGCCAGCGCCTACACCAGCTCCTACTATGAGATCTGCGACTACTACGATATGACCGGTCACTTCTACAACGCCATCTCCCTGTCCTGCTCCAAGTCCTTCTGGGAGAGCCTGTCCCCCGAGCTGCAGGAGATCTTCCTGACGGCTGCCAAGGAGGCCGGCGCTGAGCAGCGCACCTGGCTGCAGACGGCCGCGGCCGATATGCTCTCCAAGATGGAAGAGGGCGGCTGCACCATCATCGACGATGTGGACGTGGCTGCGTTCCAGGAGGCCTGCGCGCCCGTGTACGAGGCCTATCGTGACAAGATCGGCAGCGATCTGCTGGATCGCGCGGTTGCCGCCGTGCAGTAAAGCTGCGGCGCATATCTGAATCGTATCAACTGACGCAGGGGGCGATGCAGAGAGCAGACAGCTCACTGCCCGCCCCCTGACGCATATGACAGGAGAACGCTATGAAAGTCATCAAAACCATCAAGGACAAGATCCTGTTCGCCTACCAGCTGGTAGCGGCGATCACGCTTGTTGTCCTTATCGCGGCCGCCGCGATCCAGGTGGTCACGCGCTATGTTATGGCGCAGCCGCCCGGATGGACGGACGAATTGGCCCGTTTTGCCTTCGTGTGGTGCAGCGCCCTGGGCGCCGTGGTGGCCCTGGATAAGGGTATGCACGCCGGCATCACACTGCTGGAAGAAAAGCTGCCGGAAGCCGGCCGCCGTGTGCTGAAGATCATCTGCACCATTCTGGTGATCGCGATGGCGGCGCTGGTGGGCGTCAAGGGCGTGTCCCTGGTGAGCGTCACCGTTACGGTGCTCAGCCCGTCCCTGCACCTGTCCATGGCCATCATCAACGTGTCCATCTGCCTGTGCGGCTTCGGCATGGCGCTGGTGGGCCTGGTGCAGCTGCTGGAGCTGCTGACCGGCAGCAAGGACGCCGTTAAGGTAGAGTCCATGGAAGAGATCATCGAGGAAGGAGGCACCGCGGAATGACAGGTCTTATTATTTTCGGAAGTCTGCTGATCGGTATGTTCATGGGCCTGCCCGTGTGCTTTGCCCTGCTGGCCGCGTGCCTTATCTACCTGATCCCCTCCGGTATCCCCCTGACCATCGTGCCCCAGACCATGATCGCCGGCATGAACTCCTTTGTGCTGCTGGCGATCCCCCTGTTCACCATGACCGGCTACCTGATGGAGCAGACCAGCCTGTCCCGCCGTCTGGTGGACTTTGTCGAGGCGCTGTTCTGCCGGTCCCGCGGCTCCATGGGCGTTGTGACCATCGTCACCTGCGCCATCTTCGCTGCCCTGACCGGCTCCGGTCCCGCCACCGTGGCGGCCATCGGCGCCATTATGATGCCGGCGCTGACCCGCGCCAACTATCCCAAGTCCACCTCCGCCGGCATGATCGCCGCGGGCGGCGCCCTGGGTCCCATCATCCCGCCCAGCGCCAACATGGTGGTCTATGGCGCGGCCATGGGCCTGTCCGTGTCCAAGATGTTCATCGGCGGCGTGCTGCCCGGCATTATGATGGCGGTCGCCCTGTGCCTGGTGAACGTCTATCTGGCGGCCAAGTATAAGTTCGCCAAGAGCGACGTGCGCTATCCCAAGAAAGAGGTGCTGCGCCGCACGGCCCGCGCCATCCCCACGCTGGTCCTGCCGGTCATCATTCTGGGCGGTATCTACGGCGGTTACGTCACGCCCACCGAGGCGGCGGTCCTCAGCGTACTGTACGCCCTGATTTACGGCTTTGCGACCAAGGAGATCAAGGTCAAGATCCTGTGGACGGTGCTGAGCAAGACGGTGCTGACCTCCGCGGTGGTGACGTTCATCATCTCCGTGGCCAAGACCTTCGGCTGGATCCTCTCCAAGACCCGCCTGCCCGCCATCATCGGCGAGGCCATCATGGAGGTCATCCCCAACAAGTGGGTGTATCTGGCGGTCCTGATGGCGCTGCTGTTCCTGGTGGGCTGCCTGATGGATACGATCCCCAGCATCCTGATCCTGGCCCCCATCCTGGTGCCTGTGGGCGTACAGTTCGGCCTGGACGAGCTGCACCTGGGCGTACTGTTCTGCATCACCCTGACGGTGGGCTTCATCACTCCGCCCTTCGGCATCAACCTGTTTACCGCGGTGTCCACCACGGGCGAATCCTACACGTCGGTGGTCAAGGGAGTTATCCCGTTCATGATCGTGATGATCATCTGCGTGCTGATCTGCGCCTTCGTCTCGCCCATCATCACCTTCCTGCCCGGCTTTATGATGGGCACATAAACGCCCATATCCGCGATCCAAAGGAGATGTATACAAATGAAATTGGGATTTATCGGGTTCGGCGAAGCGCCGCACCACATCTCGCGTGACTTTGTGAACAGTGATGTGGAGGTCCGCGCCTTCGACGTCTCGGCAAAGGACGACTCGCCCCGCGCGCAGAAAATGCGCGAGCATGCGGCCATGGACCAGGTGACGCTGGTGACCGACATGGCGGAGCTGATTGCCTGGGGCGACGTGTTCTTCTGCTTCACCAGTGCGGACGTGGCGCTGCCCATCGCCCGTCAGGCCGCGCCGCTGCTGCGTCCGGGCCAGTTCTATCTGGACATGAACACCACCTCTCCCCAGACGAAGCGGGAGATCGCTGCGGTGTTCGCGGACAGCCAGGGCGACTTCGTGGAGGGCGCGGTCATGGCCTCCGTCCCGGTGAACGGGAGCCGTGTGCCGGTCAGCGTCTGCGGCGCAAAGGCCAAAGAGGCGGCGGAGCTGCTGAACAGTCACGGCATGAAATTTACATACCTCAGCGACGATATCGGCCTGGCCTCCGCCACCAAAGCGCTTCGCAGCGTGCTGGCCAAGGGCATTATCGCCCTGGTCACGGAGACGGTGTTCGCCACGGACCACTACCATATCACCGAGGAAGTGCTGGACAAGATGAAGGTCACCATGTTCGACGAGCGTGGCTTCATGGGGTTCTGCCACTACTGCGTGGCCTCCGCCGCCATCCACAATGGGCGCTTCTGCCATGAGATGGAGGAGGTCCTCAAGACCCTGGACGACCTGGGCGAGAACAGCATCATGACCCAGGCTACGCTGAAAAAGTTTGAGTGGCTCCAGCAGGAGGGCTATGCCGCCTACTTCCCGGAGCGCGCCAAGACCTACGATGAGGTGCTGGCGGTGAAGAAAATGCTGGATGAGAAAAAAGGAGAAAAAGCAAATGTCTAATGTTGGATGCAGAATTTTTACGGAGGTGCCCCGGCCGCCCAAGGAGCTGGTGGAGCGCTTCCGCGGCCTGCCGGTGGCCAACATCGGCGACAACATGAACCGTATTTACTGCGTGGACTCCGCCATTCGTTCCATGAACGGCAAGCCCATGCTGGGCGTGGCGTACACGCTGCACCTGCCCTCCGGCGATAACCTGCTGCTGCACAAGGCCATTGAGATGGCCCAGCCCGGCGATGTACTGCTGATCTCCGCCGGCGGTCCTGAGCGCGCCTACTGCGGCGAGCTGATGATGATGGACTGCCGCAACCACGGCTTTGCCGGCTGCGCTATTGACGGCTACCTGCGGGATATCGATGAGATCTCCCACATGGACTTCCCCGTGTTCGCCCGCGGCATCACACCCCAGGGCCCCTACAAGTTCGGCCCCGGCGAGATCAATGTGCCCATCGCCTTCGGCGGTCAGGTGGTTTTCCCCGGCGATATCGTTATCGGCGACACCGACGGCATGATCTTCGTCCGCCCCAGCGAAGCGGAGGAGATCCTGGAGAAGAGCTGGAAGCAGCACGCCAAGGAGGATATGCTCCACGCCAAGTACGACGAGGGCGCCACCGTGGCCTCCTACAATGAGGAGACCCGCGAGGCCACTCTGGCGGCGCTGGGCTGCCAGGTCATCGAAGGCCAGTGGAAGTGAGGTGCCGGCCATGAGTGAAGTGCTCCGCGTAGATGCGGAAAAGCTCCAGGCCGCCGTAGCGGCGATCATGGAGAAGGAGGGCGTTGCGCCGCAGGATGCCGCCATCGTGGCGGACAGCCTGGTGTCGGCCGAGCTGACCGGCCTGCAGTCCCACGGTGTGCAGCGTGTGAAATTCTATACCGACAGCATGGAGGCCGGCGGTACGGATCCCAGGTGCCGGATAAAGACGATCCGGGATTTCCCCGGCGGCGCATTGCTGGACGCCCAGGGCGCCCTCGGCATCGTGGCGGCCTACCGCGCCATGGAACTGGCGATCCAGAAGGCGAAGGACGTGGGCATCGGCATCGTGAATGTCCGCAATTCCAACCACTGCAGCTGCACGGCCTACTATATCCGTATGGCGGCCAAGGAGAATATGCTGGCCATCGTCAGCTCCAACGCGCCCAAGTCTATGGCGCCCTGGGGCAGCCGCGAGAAGTATCTGGGCACGAACCCCCTGGCGGTGGGCGCGCCCACCCACGGCGACCCGGTGATGATCGACATGGCCACCAGCGTGGTGGCCCGCGGCAAGATCATTCTGGCCGATAAAAAGGGCGACTCCATCCCGGAGGGGTGGGCCATCGATGTGGACGGCCATCCCACCACGGACGCGGCCAAGGCCCTGGAGGGCTGTGTGCTGCCCTTCGGCGGCGCAAAGGGCTCCGGCATCGCCATGATGATCGACGTATTCTCCGGCGTGCTGTCCGGCGCGGCCTATGGCAGCCACATCCACAACCCCTTTGCCCACCCCGAGGTGCCCATGGATACGGGCCACTGCATGATCGCCATCGACATCTCCCGCTTCCAGGACCCCGAGGAATTCAAGACCACCATGGACACCTACCGCAGCGAGGTGAAGGGCCTGAAGCCGGCGGCCGGCGTGGAGGAGATCTTCATGCCCGGTGAGATCGAGTGCAACAACTACCGCAAGAACCTGGAGGCCGGTCCTCAGCTGTCCCTGGCGGTGTACCGCGAGCTGGAGGGCCTGTGCGAGAAACTGCATATTCCCTTTGACATTCTGAAGAAATAAGCGGAGGAAACGACGATGCTGATGCTGCAAGTACGCTATACCCTCCAGGAGGGCAAGGACCCCGCCGCCTTCGTCCACGCATTGGAGCAGGCGGATATCCCGGCCCGTACCCGTGCCGAGACTGGCTGCTGCCAGTATGAGTTCTTCTATTCCGCGTCGTCGCCGAACGAGGTCCTGCTGTTGGAGGCCTGGGCGGATGAGATCGCGCAGCAGGCCCACAAGGGCACGGCCCAGTGCGCCGAGCTGCAGAAGGTCAAGGCCCAATATGTGGCCGACGTGTCCTTCAGGCAGTATACGGCGGAATGAATACGACGTACCGGGCCTCTCCTGCGAGGGAGAGGTCCGGGCATCGCGGAGGTAAGTGCGTATGAATTGCGTGATCGACAAAATGACGTCGCCCCGTTCCCTGCTGATGATCCAGCGGGCGAAGGAGCTGCAGAAGAACGACAGCTCCTATATCTCCCTGGCCGGCGGCGAGCCGGACTTTGATACGCCTGCGGCGGTGACCGAGGCGGCCATCGCCAGTCTGCGCCGGGGCAACACCCATTACGTGGTGGGCCCGGGCATCCCGGAGCTGCGGCAGGAGATACAGCAGAAGCTGCTGCGTGAGAACGGCATCCAGACAGAGGCTGACCGTATTTTGGTAACGCCGGGCGGCAAGATGGCAATTTATCTGGCGGTCCAGGCGGTGCTGAACCATGGCGACAAGGTCCTGCTGCCGGAGCCGGCATGGGTATCCTATGAGTCCATCGTCATCTCCGCCGGCGCCGAAGCCGTGAAGATCCCGCTGTCCCCGGCGGACCACTACCGGCTGACGGAGGCGCTGCTGGAGTAGCACTACACGCCGGAGGTGCGGCTCATCATCATCAACTACCCCAATAACCCCACCGGCCGCATCCTGCATCAGGACGAGGCGGAGGCGCTGTCCGCGTTCATGCAGCGCCACCCGGACGTGCTGCTGCTGTCCGACGAGGTGTACGACGCCATTGTCTATGACGGTGTGCGGTCCATCAGCATGGCCTCCCGCCCCGAGGTGGCGGACCGGGTCATCACCATCAACGGTTTTTCCAAGTTCGCGGCTATGACCGGCTGGCGCATGGGCTATCTCACCGCCCGCAGGGACATTTACGCCGCGATCTACAAGCTGTACCAGCAGAGCGTCTCCTGCATGAGCGGCTTTCTGCAGGAGGGCGCGGTGCAGGCCTTCCGCATCCCTGATGAGGTAGAGGCCATGCGCCAAAGCTACCAGCGCCGGCGCGATGCCTTTGTGGGCCGGCTCAACGCCATCCCGGGCGTGCACTGTCAGATGCCCGAGGGCGCCTTCTACGCCTGGGTGTCCTTCGATGTGGACATGACCTCCGACGAGATGTGCGACTACATTCTGGACCATGCCAAGGTGGTGGGCGTCTCCGGCGCGGCCTACGGCATGACCCAGGGCTGCTTCCTGCGCTTCTCCTTTGCCAGTGACGACGCGGCGCTGTCAGCCGCGGCCGACCGGATCGAGGCGGCCATGCGGGCATATCAACAACGATAACCGACGGAGCTTTCTTCCTGTCTTCCTCTCCCCACAAAACACCACACCCCACGGCGCAAGCGCCGTGGGGTGTGGTGTTTTGTGTCCAGCGCCGGCCTTTACTGCTTGTTTCCCGGCCGGAAGTCGCCGCTGGGCGGGGTGGGTGCGCTGCCGGGGTCAAAGCTGCCGCCGGGCATCTGACCGGGCTGACCGCCCATGCTGCCCATGCCGCCCATGCCGATCTGCACGCTGCTGGTGCTGGGGTTGGTGGCGCTGCGGGTGTCCAACCGCTGCGAAAATGCCGGGAGCATCGATACCGGCAAGCTCTTTGACCGGTTTTACCGGGCGGACCCGGCCCGCACCGCCGGCGGCTTCGGCATCGGGCTCTCCATCGCCCGGAGCATTGCCGAGGGCCATCGCGGTGCCATCTCCGCCCGCACGGAGGGCGATACCATCACCTTTACCGCCCTGCTGAAATAAACGGGACGGGGCCGTCAGGCCCCGTCCCGTACTTTTCTGCGTTAATTCTGATAGTGTACCCGCCACGCCGTGTCCAGCGGCTGGCAGGCGAGCGCCGTGCCGTCCAGGTCGGCGCGGTGCATATCCACGGCGCACAGCTGGGCGGCGTCGTAGGTGGTGTAGTAATACACCCCGGTGTCGGCGTTGCAGCAGCTGGTATACAGCGTCAGCTCGCACGCGCCGTCCTCCAGCACGCAGCAGCCCCGCTGCTGTGCCGCCGCGCCCAGAATGTGCAGGAGCTGGCTGACGCTCTCGGCCTCACCGTCGCCGGAGCGGCTGTTCAGCCGGGTAAAGGCCGTCCGTACAAAGCGGGAGGGGGAGGACAGGTCGCCGGGCAGACCCATGGCGCCCATGCCCCGGCTGTATGTCTCCAGCGGCAGGGCGGGGGAGAAGTGGTTTTCCGGCGGCTGGGGGGACAGCTGGGCGTAGTCGTTCAGCCGGAACAGCTGCATGGGGAAGGGCGGCTCGTTGGTCAGCACGCCCGCCGGGTCCTCATAGACCCGCAGGCCCTCCGCCGTCTGCTCTACCGCGAAGCACTGCTCCCGGTCCGCCAGCAGCCAGTGCAGCCGGGCCGGGGGCAGCCCCGGCAGAAAGGCGTCGTCGGTGATGCGGCTCTCCGCCAGCAGGTCCCGGGCCTCCGCCGCCGTGGCGCAGCGGCCCAGCAGCCAGGGGATCAGCTCGAACTGGGCCACGTTGGCCTTTCCCGGCGCGCAGGGGCCGTATACAGCACTGCGTACGAAGTTCAGCCCCGCCATGCACAGGCCCTTCTCGTTCACCGCGTCATAGTACAGGGGGTAGCCGTCCTGTACGGAGGCCATGCCGATCATGGCGTAGTGCCGCGTCAGGTCCGGCAGGTGCCGCATGGGCAGGGGAAAGAGCCGGGGTGTGATGACCACCTGCTCGCCGAAGCCGCGCTCATAGTCCAGATTGCGCCCGAAATAGAAGCATTTTGTCTTGTATGTGGCCGCAGTGCACATGGGCCGGGACCTCCTTTTATTCGTTATCCGCCGGCTCGGCGGGGTACTGCCGCTTCAGGAAGGAGAGAAAATACCGGACGGCGCTGTTGACCGGGGGCGGTGCCTTCACCGCCGCGCCCAGCCGGCGTGACAGCGGCTCCGCCAGCGGGAGCACCCGCACCTGGCCCTCATAGCCCGCCAGAGAGAAGGCGGACAGCACCGACACGCCCAGCCCCGCCGCCACCATGGACAGTATGGCCGCGTCGTCCGACGCCGTGACCTCCAGCCGTGGTGCCTCCGGCGGCAGCAGCCGCGCCACATACTGCTCCGGGCAGGAGAGAAACGTCTCCTGCAGCAGGCGCTCCAGGGGGATGACGTCCTCCGTCCAGGGGAAGTCCGGCGGCACCACCGCCACCAGCGGCGCGTCCGTCAGCGGCGTCCAATAGAAGCCCTTGCCGCAAGTCTCCTCCACCAGGGCCAGCTGCACCCGTTCCTCCTCCAGCGCCGCGGCCAGCTCATAGCCGCCCACCAGCACGTCGATCTTGATCTCCGGGTGCAGTTTGCGGAACTTCTGCAGCAGCGCCGACAGCCGTGCCCGGGCAATGCTGGCAAAGCAGCCGATCCGCAGCACGCGGTTGTGGGCCTCGCCCTGGGCCGCCGCCTCCCGCCGCAGGGCCTCACTGGCGCGCAGATAGTCCTGTATATAGGGCAGCAGGTGCTCACCCTCCTCCGAGAGCCGGACGCCGTGGCTGCTGCGGGTGAGCAGGGTACAGCCCAGCTCGGCCTCCAGTTTGTTCACCATGTGCGTCATGGCGGACTGGGTGTAGCCCAGCTGCGCCGTCGCCTTTCCAAAGCTGCCGCACTGCACTGCCGTCAGCAGCGCCCGCAGCCGTTTGTCATCCATAGGGGCCTCGCTTTCTGTACAAATTGGACAAAATTGCAACGATTATTTTTAACTATATCACAAGAGCTGTCGCCGTTCAATGCCATAAACGTAAACTTTCCACCAACGATTTGGAAAATGCGGTAAACGTTTTTATACGCCATCAAAATTTTTCATGTGCCGTTCGATAAGCGTCATTTCCGTAATGATGAAAAGCATGATACGCTATATGCACAGGATGCAACGCGCTTTAAAGCGCGAGACCGCACCGGCGCGCCGCAGTCGGCGGCGTGGGAACAAGAGAAGAGAAATGGAGAAATCAGAATGATCGGACAGAGGAAAAACACCGCGGCAGATATCGTTGTCGTGGGCTTTGCGCTGTTTTCCATGTTTTTCGGCGCGGGCAACGTGATCTTCCCGCCCTTTTTGGGCATGGAGGCCGGCAGCCAGTGGCTGACGGGCTTTTCCGCCTATTTCATCGCGGATATCGGTCTGGCGATGATGGGTATGTTCGCCCTGCTCCGCGTGGGCAGCAGCGAGAAGGTACTGGAACGGGCGGGCAGAGTCCCCGCCGAGATCCTCATGTGCGCCATCATTCTGTGTATCGGCCCCATGGTGGCCATCCCCCGCACCAGCGCCAGCACCTATGAGATGGCCATCGCGCCCAACCTGTCCGGCGTATCGCCGGTGGTGTTCTCCGTGGTGTTCTTCGCGGTGATCCTGGCCCTGTGCATCAAGGAGTCCGCTGTGGTGGACATTGTAGGCAAGGTGCTCACGCCGCTGCTGCTGGTGGGCCTGTTCGCCATTATTATCAAGGGTGTGATCACGCCGCTGGGCGACATCGCGCCTCTGGCGCAGATCGACAACGTGGCCGTCACCGGCATCAAGGCCGGCTACCAGACTATGGACGCGCTGGCGGCCCTGCCCTTCGGCATCATCGTGCTGCAAAGCGTCACCGCCAAGGGCTATCAGCGGGGCCAGAGCCAGCTTCGCGTGGTGGGCGGCGCCGCGCTGCTGGCGGGCGTGCTGCTGCTGGCGGTGTATATGGGTCTGGCCTATCTGGGCGCCACCGTGTCCGCACAGTACACGTCCTCCATCGGCCGCGCGGCCCTCATCATGGCCATCGTAGAGGCGTTGATGGGCAAGACCGGCATGGTGATCTTCGGCGTGGTGGTGGGCCTGGCCTGCGTCACCACGGCCATCGCCCTGACCAGCTCCGCCGCGGCGTATTTCACGGAGCTGTGTCGCGGGAAGATCAGCTACAAGGTGTTCGTGACGGTCATCTGCGTGTTCAGCGCCGTGGTGTCCAACCTGGGCCTGGACCGTATCGTGGCCGTGGCCGCGCCGGTGCTGGATATAGTATATCCCCCCACGCTGGTGCTTATTTGCGTCTCCCTCATCATACCCAAGGTCCACGACTTTGTCAGCCGGGGCGCCGCGTTGGGCGCACTGCTGACCAGCGTGCTGTGCACCCTGCACACCTGCGGTGTGAAGCTGCCGCTGGTGGAGGCCCTGCCGCTGTATGATCTGGGCCTGAGCTGGCTGCTGCCCGCCGCCGTATTTGGCCTTGCCGCCCAGCTGCTGACGCTGCTGCCCGGCGTCCGCTGTGCGGAGAAGCCCGCCCGCCGCGCCAGCGAAAAGCATTAAACCGCTTCCCCGGGCGGGGCCGTTCTTACCCCACGGTCCCGCCCTTCTCTCCCATATTTAATATACCGGCGGCTGTCTGAAACAGTCCGCCGGCGGGATCGGCTTGACAAGAGCAGGCGTTTGCCGTACAATAAACACGCTGCTGACGTCGAAAGTACGCTTGAGACGGAAGATGCGCCATAGGTTCTGCGCCCGCGAAGCGGGCGCTGTGGTCGTGTCGCGGTGGCGGCGCGGCTTTTTTATTTGGCCGCGGACGATACGGACAGGAGGCTTTTGCTATGGAAACACGGGTGGCGGTCATTGCGGTCATTGTGGAAAATGAGGACGCGGTGACGGAGCTGAACGCGCTGCTGCATCAGTACGGTGCGTATATCATCGGGCGAATGGGCGTGCCCTACCGCGCCCGGGGCGTGAACATCATCTCCGTGGTGCTGGATGCACCGCAGGACGCGATCTCCGCCCTCAGCGGGAGGATGGGCCGGCTGGAGGGCGTAAGCGCCAAAACGCTGTACTCCAATGTTGTTGCCCCTGTATAAACACCAAGGTATCCATAAAAGATCATGATCGTACAGGAAGGAGAACCCATATGAAAAGGATCATTACCCTTGTGCTGGCGCTGGCGCTGGCACTGACGCTGTGCGCCTGCGTAACGCCGAAAACGCCTATGCCCATTGAGGATGGCGACAAATCCGCCGCCCAGCCGGTCACTGTGCGGTTGGGCGGGCTGAAGGGCCCTACCTCCATGGGCATGGTAAAGCTGTTTGATGACGCGGATAATGGCGTGGGCCAGAACGCATATACGTACACCATCGCGGCCAGCGCCAATGAGCTGACGCCCCAGCTGGTGCAGGGCGAGCTGGACATCATCGCGGTGCCGGCCAACGTGGCGGCCATCCTGTACAACCAGACGGAGGGCGGCGTGGTGCTGCTGGCCGCCGGCACACTGGGTGTGCTGTATATCGTGGAAAAGGGCGGCGAGACGGTGACGGACATTGCCTCGCTGAACGGAAAGACCATCTACGCCACCGGCAAGGGCGCTACCCCGGAGTACGCCTTGACCTATCTGCTCTCGCAGCACGGGCTGACTCTGGGCGAGGACGTACAGGTGGAGTGGAAGAGCGAGCCCACGGAGATCGTGGCCCTGATGGCGGAGCAGGACAACGCCGTGGCCATGCTGCCCCAGCCCTTTGTCACCGTGGCGCAGAGCCAGGTGGAGGGCCTGCGTGTGGCGCTGGATATGAGCGCCGAATGGGATGCGCTGGACAACGGCAGCCGCCTGATCACTTCGGTACTGGTGGCCCGCAAGGCATTTGCTGATGAGCATCCTGCGGCGCTGGCGGCCTTTTTGGAGGACTACGCCGCCAGCACGGACTACGCCAATGAGCACCCGGCCGAGGCCGCTGTGCTGGTGGAGAAATATGGCATCGTCAAGGCCGCCGTGGCAGAGAAGGCGTTGCCCCAGTGTAACCTGGTATGTATTACCGGCGTGGATATGAAGGTCGCCGTGGGCGGCTATCTGCAAACACTGTATGACCTGAAGACGGAGGCCGTGGGCGGCGCCATGCCCGGTGACGGCTTCTACTGGATGGGCGCATGAGCACACCTGCGGACAAAAAAATAAAGACCTGGCAGCGTGCCGGCGCGGTGGTGCTGGCCCTGTCGGTCTGGCAGGCGGCCTCCTGGGCCGTGGGCTCGGCACTGCTGCTGCCGGGACCGGTAACGGTGCTGGGGCGGCTTTGCGCCCTGGCGGTGACAGCGGCCTTCCGGCGGGCGGTGGCGTTCAGCTTTTGCCGTATCGCCGGCGGCTTTGCCCTGGCACTGGTGCTGGCCTTTGTGCTGGCGCTGGCGGCGGGACGCTGGCCGGTGGTGGAGGTGCTGCTGCGGCCCTATGTGCTGGCCATCAAGGCGGTGCCGGTGGCGTCGTTCATCATCCTGGCACTGATCTGGATGCGGACATCGGCGCTGCCGCTGTTCATCTCATTCCTGATGGTCTTCCCCATTCTGTACACCAACGTGCTGGCGGGCCTCCGCAGTGCGGATGGCCAGCTTCTGGAAATGGCCCGGGCCTTCCGGGTGCCCTGGCGGCGGCAACTGCACAGCATCCTGCTGCCGGCGGTGGAGCCGTTCCTGCTGGCGGGCTGCGCCGCGGCCCTGGGCATGAGCTGGAAGGCCGGTGTAGCGGCCGAGGTCATCGGTGTGGTGGCCGGCTCCCTGGGCGAGAGACTGTACGACGCGAAGATCTACCTCCAGACCGCCGACCTGCTGGCCTGGACCGTGGTGATCGTGGCGCTGAGCGCCCTGTTTGAGAGACTGGTGCTGGCCCTGCTGCGGCGGGGCTTCCGTCGGCTGGAAAGGGGGTGCGGCACATGAACGCGGCACATCTGTACAAGCGCTTCGGCGATAAGGTCGTGCTGGAGGACGTGAGCCTGACCGTCCCGGACGGGGCGGTGGTGTGTCTGATGGCCCCCTCCGGCCGCGGGAAGACCACGCTCCTGCGCTGTATCGCCGGGTTGGAGATGCCGGACAGCGGCACCGTCACCGGCGTGCCGGAGCGATTGGGATTCGTGTTTCAGGAGGACCGTCTGTGCCCGCAGCTGGATGCCGTGGAGAACGTGCGTCTGGTCACGGGCCGGGCCATGTCCCGGCCGGATATCGAGGCGCACCTGCGGGAGCTGGGATTGGCGGACTGCCTGGACCAGCGGGCGGCGGAACTGTCCGGCGGACAGCGGCGGCGGGTGTCCATTGCCCGGGCGGTATGTTATGGGCCGGAGCTGCTGCTGCTGGATGAACCCTTCAAGGGTCTGGACGGCGCGGCCCGGGACCGGACGGCGCAGTATCTTCTGCGGCACCGGAACGGTGCGGCGGTGCTGTGCGTCACCCACGACCGGGCGGACGCCGCGGCCCTGGGCGCAGAGATCGTGGAAATATGAAAAGAGACGGCATTCGCCGTCTCTTTTTGCTTTATCTGATCTGCCCGCTGCCGCGGATGACGTATTTGTACGTGGTCAGCTCGTCCAGCCCCATGGGTCCCCGGGCGTGGAGCTTCTGGGTGGAGATGCCCATCTCGCAGCCCAGCCCGAACTCGCCGCCGTCGGTAAAGCGGGTGGAGGCATTGACATACACGGCGGCGCTGTCCACGCTGTTAACAAAGGCCTCGGCGTGGGCGCTGTCCTCGGTGACGATGGCCTCGCTGTGGCCGGTGGAGTGGGCGGCGATGTGGGCGACGGCCTCGTCTACGCTGTCCACGAGCTTCACGGCCAGGATATAGTTCAAAAATTCGGTGTCGAAGTCCCGTTCGCCGGCGGGGGTACCGGGAATGATCGCCGCGGCGCGCTCGTCTAGCCGCAGCTCCACGGGGACCTTGCCTGCGGCGGCTCGGTCATCCACCAAGCGCTTTTTCAGCCGGGGCAGGAATTCCGCCGCCACCGCGCTGTGTACCAGCAGCACCTCTTCGGCGTTGCACACGGAGGGACGGCTGGCCTTGGCGTTTTCCACAATGTTCAGGGCCTTGCTCAGATCGGCGCTCTCGTCTACATACACATGGCAGATACCGGTACCCGTCTCAATGCAGGGCACGGTGGCGCCGGCCACGCAGGCCCGGATCAGTCCCGCGCCGCCCCGGGGGATCAGCAGGTCCACCAGACCCTTGGCGGTCATGATGTCCGCGGCAGACTGGTGGGTGGTGTCGTCCACGATGTTCAGGATGTCCGGGTCGCCGCCCTCGGCGGCGATGCCGGCCTTCAGCGCCTGCACGATGGCGCGGGCGGTACGGTAGGCCTCCTTGCCGCTGCGGAGCACGCAGACATTGCCGGATTTCAGTGCCAGGGCCGCCGCATCTGAGGTAACGTTGGGGCGGCTCTCATAGATAATGGACACCAGCCCCAGAGGGACCTGTACCTTCTGGATGACCAGACCGTTGGGGCGGCGTACCTCGGACAGCACACGGCCGGTGTGGTCCGGCAGGGCGGCAATGGCCCGCACGCCATCGGCCATGCCCGCCAGTCGGTCATGGTCCAGCCGCAGCCGGTCCAGCATCACATCGGAGATATGCCCCCGGGCATCGCTCATGTCGGCTTCATTTTCCGCCAGAATAGCGCCCTCATGGGACAGAAGACTGTCGGCCATGGACAGCAGCAGGGCGTTTTTGCCTGCCTCGTCCAGGACGGCCAGTCCGCCCCGGGCGGCGCGGGTCTTTTTCAGAATATCGATAGTGGTCATGGTTCACTTCTCCTTTGCCAGAAATCGGGTGCCCACAGGCTTTCCGCCCACGATGTCGTACAGCAGGGCGGGCTTGCTGCCATTGGCGATGACCATCTGGCAGCCGACCTCGGTGACGATCTGCGCCGCCTTCAGCTTGGTGGCCATGCCGCCGGTGCCCAGACTGCTGCCGCTGCCGCCGCCCAGAGCGAGAATGTGCGCGTCGATGGACGGCACCACGGGGATAAGCTTCGCGGCGGGATCCCTGTGGGGATCGCCGTCATACAGGCCGTCGATATCGCTGAGCAGGATCAGCAGGTCGGCGTGTACTGCCGCCGCCACGATGGCGGAAAGCGTGTCGTTCTCGCCGATGGTGTTCTCCACGCCCACCTCGTCAGTGGCCACGGTGTCGTTTTCGTTGATGACAGGCAGCGCCCCCAGCTCCAACAGGCGAAAAATGGTGTTCCGCATATTACGGCTGCGCTGCTCGTTCTTTACATCCTCGCCGGTGAGCAGCACCTGTGCCACTGTGTGGTTGTACTCGTTGAACAGCTTGTCATAGGTGTACATCAGCTCACACTGGCCCACGGCGGCGGCCGCCTGCTTCGTGGGCATATCCTTAGGTCGTCCCGGCAGGTTCAGCTTGCCCACGCCCATGCCGATGGCACCGGAGGAGACGAGAATGATCTCGTGCCCGGCGTTTTTCAGGTCGCTCAGGACCTTGCACAGGCCCTCCATCCGCTGGATATTCAGCCGTCCTGTGGCGTGGGCCAGGGTGGAGGTGCCGACTTTTACCGTGATACGCATAGAAATGCCCCCTTCGGGAAAAGAATTTGGAGCCATTATACTACGAAACCCCGGGGATGAAAAGAAAAATTTTCCCTTGACAGGAGGGAGAACATCGTGATATGCTAACTGTACTAACACGCATAATACACTTGACACAGAAAGGAGCGTGTGCGATATGATCGTGCTGGATTACCGGGACAGCCGTCCCCTGTACCAGCAGGTGAAGGACAGCCTGCGGCGCATGATGCTGACAGGGCTGCTGGAGCCGGACGAAAAGCTGCCCTCCGTGCGCTCTCTGGCTACGCAGCTGGCCATCAACCCCAACACCATCCAGCGGGCTTACGCGGAGCTGGAGGCGGAGGGGTACATCTACTCCGTGGCGGGCAGAGGGAGCTTTGTCTCCGCCGGGGACGGCGAGCATCTGCGGCGCATCGCTGAGCTGACGGGGCGGCTGGTCCCGCTACTGGAGGAGCTGAAGAGCCTGGGCTATACCCGGGAGCAGCTGCTGGTACTTTGGGAAGGAGGAGAGGGTAAATGATCGAGGTAAAAAACGTCGTCAAGACCTTTGACGGCTTCCGGGCGCTGGGCGACCTGACCATGACGGTGCCCCACGGCGCGGTGTACGGTCTGGTAGGGCCCAACGGCGCGGGGAAATCCACCATCATCCGCCATTTGGCGGGCATCTACCGGCAGGACAGCGGCGACGTGCTGGTGGACGGTCAGCCGGTATATGAGAACATCGCCGTGAAGAGTCGTATGGCCGTTATCGGCGACGACTGGTACTACTTCCCGCAGTCGGGCATCCGGGAGATGGCGAAATTCCTCGCCGGTATCTACCCCGATTTCAGCTGGGAGCGGTACGAGAAGCTGAAGCAGGTCTTCCCGCTGGATGAGAAAATGATGCTGCGGCGGATGAGCAAGGGTATGCAGAAGCAGGCGGCCTTTTGGCTGATGGTGTGCTGTATGCCGGAGTACCTCATTCTGGACGAGCCGGTGGATGGCCTTGACCCGGTGATGCGGCGGCAGGTGTGGTCGCTGCTTCTGGGCGACGTGGCGGAGCGCGGCACGACGGTGCTGGTCTCCAGCCACAACCTGCGGGAGCTGGAGGACGTGTGCGACCACGTGGGCATCCTGAACCATGGCAAGGTGCTGCTGGAGCGCAGTCTCAGCGACCTGCAGGACAACACGGTGAAGCTGCAGGTGGCCTATCAGGGCGTTACCGAGCCGCCGCTGCCGGCGGAGCTGAACATCCTGCACCGCAGCCACGTGGGACGGGTGTACACCTATATCGTCCGGGGCAGCAGTCAGGAGATTATGCGCCGGATGCAGATCACCGAGCCGGTGCTGCTGGAATCCATCCCGCTGACGCTGGAGGAGATATTCATTTACGAGCTGGGAGGTGTGGATTATGCCGCGAAAGACATCCTTCTGTAACGCCGCGCTGCTGCGCAGCGATATAAAGCGCTACTGGCCGCTGCTGTTTTTGTATGTGGCCGTGTGGGTGGTGATCCTTCCCATGCAGATACTGTCGGCGAGCCGGGAGTGCGACGGCGTGGCGGAGGGCATCATGACCGTGCTGCAGCTGCGGCAGCACAACGTCATCATCCAGTCCATACCCGCCTCCGTGGTCATGTCCCTGCTGTTCGGCTGCTTTGCAGCCATGGCGGTGTGGTCGTACCTGATGTCCGGCCGCACCGTGGGACTGATGCACGCCCTGCCGGTGACACGGACACAGGCATTTTTCTCCCACGTCCTCTCTGCGCTGGGAGCGCTGACGGCGGGGAACGTGCTGATCTTCCTGCTGACCGCTCTGTGCAGCGCCGGCTTCTCCTACGTGGACTGGGCGGCGCTGGGCACGTGGCTGCTGCTGACGGAGCTGATGGCGCTGTTCTTCTTCGCGCTCGGCTCCCTGTGCGCCATGGTCACAGGATGGCTGCTGGCGGTGCCGGTGCTCTACGGCGCGATGAACGTCATCGCCCTCCTTCTGTACGCAGTGATAAGCACGATGACGCAGATGTTTTACTTCGGCTACAGCAACAGCGACATTCCGGAGTTCATCACCTGGCTGACGCCGGTGGGTCGGATCTGGGATGCCGTGACCAACGGCGGCGCCCAGCCCATCGAAGTGCAGTTCCGCGAGCCCATCGGCACCCAAAGCTATCAACGCGTCCAGCTGCCGGCCTCCGCCTTCTCTACCTGTATCATCTACGCCGCGGTGGGCATCGCACTGCTGGCGCTGGTGTGGTGGCTGTATAAAAAGCGCCCCAGCGAGACGGCCGGCGACGCTATGTCCTTCCGGTGGCTGCGCCCCATCGCCCGGTGGAGTATCGGTCTGTGCGGCGGTCTGGGGCTGGGTCTGTTCCTGCGCTATACCGCCTTTATCGATGGCGGCTTCGCCTGCCTGCTGATCTGCCAGCTGGTCATGGGCGTGATCTGCTTCTTCGCCGCCCAGATGCTGCTGCAAAAGAAGTTCCGCATCTTCAACAAGCGCTGGTGGCTGGAGACGGCGGCCATGGTGCTGGTGCTGGCGGCGGTGACGGTGTGCGTGAAGCTGGACATCACCGGCTATCAGACCCGTGTGCCCGACGCCGGCCGCGTCAAAGCGGTGTCCTTCAGCTGCGCCGGGGCACACTTCAGCTCCGAGGATACCGGGGCAGCAGAGGAGATCATCGCCCTCCATCGGGCCATCATCGACCAGTACCAGGAGACCGGCATGACCATCGATTCCGACGTGACGATGGAAAGCGGCGCCGAGCTGCAGTACCGCTGGATCTACCTGACCTACACGCTGAAAAACGGCACCAAGCTGGAGCGCAGCTACGGCACGCCGGTGCTGGAGGGCTCCGATATCCACCGGCTGCTGACCCAGCTGGTGAGCCGCACCGACTGCCGGGAGTCCCTTATGGGTCTGGATGCCCTGCGGAAATATGGCGGCGTGAGCAACGTGGCGGGCGGCTACGTCACCCAGTACGAGACCGGCGCGTTTGCGGATCTGACCCGCCAGCAGGCGCAGGATCTGGTGTCCCATGCGCTGGCGGACGCCGCCAACAGCCGCGCACCCATCGACCCCCTGCGCGACGATATGTACAGCAGCACCAACCTTGACATTGAGATTCGGCTCAACACCGACAAGGGCAACGTCTCCTTCAGCCTCAACGTCCCCGACTTCGCCGTGGAGACAAAGGCGTTCCTCGATGCACTGGAATTCGAGGAGCCGGTGGACGGTACCTATGATAGCTCCACCGTGGCCGTGGACGAGATATTGTACAACTGAGCTGATACGCCAGCCCCCGGCTTTGCCGGGGGCTGGCGGTATACGTGAAAGCAGTCCCCCGGCCTTGCCGGGGGACTGCTGCTGTTTACTCGTTGGTGTAGTTGTCGAAATAGCCCTGAATGTAGACGATGGGGGTGCCCTTGTCACCGGAGCCGCTGGTCAGGTCGCACAGAGAGCCGATCAGGTCGGTCAGGTTCCGGGGCGTGGTGCCCTCGGACACCATGTTGCCCACCAGAGACTTCTTGGCGTCCTTGGCCTTGATCTTCTCGGAGATGGCGTTCTTCAGCTCCTCGCCGCTGAGGTCGGCGAACTCCTTGTCCGCCAGATACTTCAGCTTCAGCTCGTTGGGCGTACCAACCAGACCGCTGGTATAGCCGGGAGCCACCACGGGGTCAGCCAGCTCCCAGATCTTCCCGGCGGGATCCTTAAACGCGCCATCGCCGTAGACCATGGCCTCCACCCGCTTGCCGGTGGCGTCGCTCATCGCCTTGCCGATGTCCTCCGCCACCGCCTTGGCGTCGCGGGGAAACAGCTTCACGCGGTCGTCGTCCGCCTTGTTGCTGCCCAGCAGGCCGTACTGGGCGTTGTAGCCGCTGCCGTCCACGGGCGCGGTCAGCAGGTCGTCCAGACCCAGCACCACCCTGGCACCGGCGGCGGTCAGCAGACGCTTGCTGCGCTGGCGGCTGTGGATGTCGCAGGTGATCACCGTGTCGGTGTAGGGCAGGATAGCGGTGACGCGGTTGGCGAACACGATCTCCGCCTGGGCACCGGCCTCTTCGATGATGGACTTGTAATAGGCCACATAGTCCACGCCGGTGAAGGGATGCACCACCTCACCGAAAGCCGCGCGGAACTGCTCCAGCGACAGTACATCGTGCCACGGGTCGATGCCGGCCTCGTCCAGCTGGTCCAGGCTCACCAGATGGTTGCCCACCTCGTCGGAGGGATAGCTCAGCAGCAGCACGACCTTCTCCGCGCCCATGGCGATGCCCCGCAGCAGCAGGGAGAAGCGGTTGCGGCTGAGGATGGGGAATGCCACGCCCACGGTCTTGCCGCCGGTCCTGGCGCGCACGTCCTCGGCGATCTGCTCGCAGGTAGCGTAGTTGCCCTGGCAGCGGGCCACCACGGACTCGGTCACGGCCACCACGTCGCCGTCACGGGCGGTGATGTTGTTTTCAGCCAGCGCATTCAGCACGGTGCTGACGGTGATGTCCACCACGCTGTCGCCCTCGCGGAAGATGGGGGCGCGCACGCCCCGGACCACGGTACCCAAAGTTCTGCTCATAGCGGAAGCCCTCCTGATATAATTAAGGTGTTGTGTTGAAATCGTCAAAGGCAGCGCAAACGCGCAACAGAAAATAGTATATCACAAAATAAACATAAGTAAAATACATAAAATTGATATCTGCATTTTGATTAGCTAATGATGCGGCTGGCGCAGAAATTCCTCTTGCTTTTTTGCGGGAAATGTGTATAATAACAGGGTACGCAAGTGAATACGGGCTTGTAGCTCAGCTGGGAGAGCAAGCCTGACATATTGCAACCTTGTCCCGCAAAAATCTCGCGGCCAAAACCCACCTCGCAAATTCGTCAACAAGACAAACAACTTCATATTCGGGCTTGTAGCTCAGCTGGGAGAGCAAAGCCCATATATTGCAACCTTGTCCCGCAAAAATCTCGCGGCCAAAATTTTCGCCACCGGAGTTGCCGAAAATTTTGGCAAGGTGGTCAAAACCCACCTCGCAAATTCGTCAACAAGACAAACAACTTCATATTCGGGCTTGTAGCTCAGCTGGGAGAGCGTTCGGTTCGCATCCGAGAGGTCGAGGGTTCGAATCCCTTCAGGTCCACCAAGAAAAGCTGTGAAATTTCATATTTCACAGCTTTTTTGCAACTTTTTGAGGAGATTTATATGGATGCGAACCGAGCGTTTCCGGCGGATTTTGGAGATTTTAGGGAGTATTGACCCCAAGCGGTTCGCATCTTAAAAACAACATATAGAAAAACGAGAGCGTCGGTTTGTTGGTTTCGTAGAACCATCAACCGGCGCTCTTTTTGCATTTTCAGGACAGATCAAGGGCGGAAGCCCGGAGAGGAGCAATATGCGAAAACCAACAGGACCGCTGGCGCGGCGGATCGACGAGCAGCAGCCAGCGCCCTATCAGCAGAGGTCACCGGAACCGGTGTTTTGCATCGAAAACGAGCGATGCCGTGGATGCCCGTATCCCGCCCACGGCATCATCTGCTGGCACCGGGATGGCACTTGTCTGCGCACAGATATGGAAGAAATAGAAAGGAGACGCAAATGATGATTCAAGCGGTTCTCAGTAACCCCAACCACCCGGAATACGGCGTGGCGACTATCCCGTTCCCCATTCCGCATGACCAGTACGCACACTGCATGGAGCTGCTGGAGGCGTTGGAGGTCGGTGACGCGGTCAAGGCAGATTGCAAGGTGGAGAAGATCGACAGCTTCTACACCGTCCTCAAACGCACAAAAATGCTGACGGTCAATGTGGAAGAGCTGAACTACCTTGCCAAGCGGCTGGATGGCTTCGATGCGGGCGAGGCCGCGCAGTTTCAGGCGATGGCGCACAAGCTGGAGCTTTTCGAGCTGAAGGATCTCATCAACCTGACCTTCTGCTGCCAGCAGGCCACGGTCATTACCGACTTTTCCGACCTCGCCGCCATCGGCCGTGACCACTACATGAACCTGCACGGCGGCTGTGCAAGCGTGGATGAGCTGAACGCGCTGGACGGCGAGAAAACCGCGCGGCAGTTCATCGAAAGCGGCAGCGGCACGATCACCCCCTACGGCGTGGTCTACGACAACGGCATGAAGTTATGGGACACAAGCGGGATGACCACGAGGACGAGCAACTCTACCATGTCAACGACAACACCATGCAATAGGAGGTATGAAGCATGGGCAAATTTGTATATTTCACATCCGCAGAGAAACGGCAGGCCAACGAGGTTGACCTGCCGTCTTTTCTTCGTGACCGGGGCGAAAAGCTCATCATGGCCGGTCGGGAATATCGTCTGGCCAGCGACCACAGCATCACCGTGCGCGGCGCAAAGTGGTTTGACCATGCCACCCGGCGAGGCGGCGGGGCGGTCGGCTTCGTCATGGCGTTCTACGACAAGACCTATCCCGAAGCGGTGACTATGCTGCTGGGGCGGGACGGCCAGGGCATCATCCCCATCGTCAAGAAGGAGCCGGAGCCGCGTGAGCCGAAGCCCTTCGCGCTGCCGGAGGCCTATCTCAATATGCGGCGGCTCTACGCCTACCTGACCGCACACCGGCGCATTGACCGGGATGTAGTCACGGAGTTCGTGCGAGAGAAGCTGCTCTATGAGGACGCTCTGCATCACAACTGTGTGTTCGTGGGCGTGGACGAAAACGGAGAAGCCAGGCACGCCCATCTTCGCAGCACCAACAGTCAGGGCAAGGTGTTCCGCATCAATGTGGAGGGGAGCGAGGCAAAACACAGCTTCCACAAGAATGGTACAGATCGCTCCCTTTACGTCTTTGAAGCGCCCATCGATCTGCTGTCCCACATCACGCTCTATCCGGCAGGTTGGCTGGAACACAGCTATGTGGCCTGCTGCGGTACGTCTGTTCAGCCGGTGCTGGAGCGGCTGCGGCAGAATCCGAAGTTGAATATGGTCTATCTCTGCCTCGACAACGATGAGGCGGGCGAGGATGCCTGCGAGAGCATGACGGAGGTGCTGGAGGAGATGGATGTGGACGTGGAGCGTCTGCGTCCGCAGGGAAAAGACTGGAACGACGATCTGCGCGCAAAGCACGGCAAAGCGAAAACCCCGACAGCATAAGGCTGTCGGGGTAAATTCATGTCACTGTTGGTAGCGCAATAGCAAAGAACGGAGTACGGGCGTGAAATCCTCGCAAATCTGCCGTGCGATTTCGGTGGCGGTAGCCTCATCGTAGACATGGGAGGTAATATTTCGTGCGGAAATGATCGCGTTCCACATATCGGCATCGTCGATCACGCCCACGGCATACGCCTCCTTCAGCACAGCGCGGGGCGAAGAAACGGAGAGAACGACGCCCTGATCCTCCAAGTATTCGCGGAGCGATTTCCACGCCAGCTCCACCGTGAACTCAAAACGCTGGATCAGTCCATCGCGGTACAACGTATCCTGCGGCGCTGCAAGATAGCTTTTGACGGCATCTTCCAACTGTGCAAAGGCACGTTTATAGTTTTCAATCTTCTGCAGCATACAGTGTTACACCATCCTTCTCGATGTTTTGCAGAAACGCGGGTTCCATATTCTCGGAGATATGCACGATATCCAGTTTCAAGAGCGTGGGAAGATCCTCTGCCTCAAGGGAAAAGCCGCCGCGCTGCTTCTCAGGCATACCGTATACAGCGAGGTCAACATCGCTGCGTGCGTGGAAGTCTCCTCTGGCGCGGGAGCCGTAGAGAACTAACCGCTGTGCGCCATACCGTGCGGCAAGATTTGCAAGTTTTGTGTATAGCTCGTCCATACACCCTCCATCAAGATATGTCGCTTCACATACTTATCATACCACTCATACCGCTTTTTCACATAGTAACACAAAACAGCTAAAAAGGAAAGGCGCTATGTTCAACAGTATTTGGCGGCAATAGACGTAAAATGGCTGCCAGCACAAGGTTGCTGAAACCTTCATTCATCCAACATCAATTGGCCATCCAACGCCTGCTGTTTTAGTCGCTGGAGCTGTTCCTTTTCCAACTGAGCAATGCTCTTTTCAGGAGTGGGCAGATCTTCCGGCATTGTACCGCCGATTTTTTCGATGGCTTCTCTTACTTCACTGCCGACCTTGTAATGAACGGCGGTGGCGGTATCCGCGCTGTTCACGCTATCCTTCCGCAGCTTCTCCTCGGTCTGGGAAATGCGGAACAGGTTTGCAATCAGCTCTGTACTGCCCATGTAGTCGAGGATCTTTTGACCGACCTCCAAGTTCTTCTTGCGGTGAATGTCATCCACGGTCATGCCGCCGTACAATCCCATGTACCCGGCGTTTTGGAATACGGCAAACTCATCTGCTGTGATCACGCCGGCGTTCCGCGCAGCTTCAGCAAGCAGTTGATTCCACTGCTTGATGTCGCCGCGCACGACCAGTCGGCGGCTATCCTCGTCCAACTGGTTAAAACGGTCTGCCACTTCCTGCCGGTAGGTTTGGATGGCGAAATAGGTTTGTCCCAGCGCGATGACCTCTTTGCGCGGATCACCGTTCTGCACAATCAGATAGCAGGCGTAGCGGGATAGCTCGTAATCAATAATGCCCTTCGTTGCTGCACCGGCCTCAACGATTTTCCTGACCTCAGGAAAATCGGCAGATGCATCATGTCCGCTGTTTTCACAGGCGATCATAGCGCGCTTGATGACCTTGACAAAGTTTTCCCATTTTGCATAATCCAGGACCGGAGCCAGTTCTCTGGCATACCAATACTCGGAACCGTCAGAGCGCGTTCTGCGAATGTCCTCAAAGCATTTATATTCGGTGGCAACGAGATGGCTCATGTAGTGTCCCTCCCCTAATTCTATGCAACAATAGTAGCATAAATCGATAAAAAAAGAAAGGAGAAATCCTGTGACAGATAACCTCTGGATGCTCTTTGCGGCGGCAGGTGTCATGGCGGCTGTCATCGGCGGTCTGGCGCTGTTGGGCGACCACTACACGCTGAACAACATCAAGTCCAAGACCGTGGGCGACGGGCAGCATGGCACGGCGCGGTGGGCGACCGATACGGAGATCCGCAAGACCTATGCCCTCGTCCCCTTCCGAGTGCCGGACTGGCGGGCAGGCAAAAATCTGCCTGAGACGCAGGGACTGGTGCTGGGCAGCACCAGCGGCAAGCACGGCATCACCGCACTGGTGGATAAGGACGATGTGCATTGTCTCATGATCGGCGCGTCCGGTGTGGGTAAGACAGCGTACTTCCTGTACCCCAATCTGGAGTATGCCTGCGCCAGCGGTATGAGCTTCCTGGCACTGGATACCAAGGGTGACCTCGCCCGCAACTACGGCGCGGTGGCACAGAAATATTACGGCTATCATGTTTCTGTGGTGGATCTGCGTAACCCCACACGCTCGGATGGCTACAACCTGCTGACACTCATCAACCGCTACATGGATGAAGCGCAGGCAAAAGGTGACATCGCTGCCCGTGCCAAATCGGAGAAGTACGCCAAGATACTGGCCAAGACCATCGTGTCACCGGACGGCGACACCGACTACGGTCAGAACGCCTACTTTTACGATGCGGCGGAGGGCTTGCTGACCTCCGTAGTGCTCCTGCTGGCGGAATTCCTGCCGCCGGATAGCAAATGCCCCACAGAACGCCGACACATCGTGTCCGTATTCAAGCTGGTACAGGAACTGCTGGCGCCCTCCGGCGTTCGCGGCAAAAACTGGTTTGCACTTCTGATGGACAGACTGCCGGATGCACACAAGGCCCGGTGGTTTGCCGGTGCAGCGCTGGATGCCTCCGAACAGGCCATGGCCTCCGTCATGTCCACGGTGCTGTCCCGGCTCAACGCCTTTCTGGACTCGGAGCTGGAGCAGGTGCTGTGCTTCGACAGCACCACCAACGCCGAGCAGTTTGCGGTGGAGAAGTCCGCTATCTTCCTTATCCTGCCGGAGGAGGACACCACCAAGAACTTCATGGCAGGGCTGATGATACAGACGCTGGCACGGGAGCTGTTCGCCGTGGCGGACGATAACGGTGGGCGTCTGCCCGGCCGCGTGGTGTTCTATTGTGATGAGTTCGGAACTATGCCTGCCTTTGATGTGGAGGCACTATTCAGCGCGGGTCGCTCCCGTGGTATCACACTGGTACCCATCATCCAATCGCTGGCGCAGTTGGAGAAGAATTACGGCAGAGAAGGCGCAGAAATATTGACTGACAACTGTCAGGATACCATCTTCGGCGGCTTTGCGCCCAACAGTCAGACGGCGGAGCAGCTCTCCAAATCGCTGGGCAGCCGCACGGTATTGTCCGGCTCGGTCAGCCGCGGAAAGAACGATCCCAGCCAGAGCTTGCAGATGATGGAGCGTCCGCTGATGACGCCGGACGAACTGAAATCCATTCCCAAGGGCAGCTTTGTGGTGATGAAAACGGGGACGCATCCTATGCAGACAAAACTGCGGCTATTCCTCGACTGGGGCATTACCTTTGGTGAGCCGTATGCAACCCCGGAACATGCGGCGCGGCCTGTAGCCTACGCCAGCCGCGCCGAACTTCTGGACAGCATCGACCGTACTTATCCCAAAACGCAGCCTGTCTTAGCTCCCGCTACCGGCAAGCATGAAATGCGCCGCCAGCGCAGCGGACAGACCTACGAGGAGGGTACGCCATGAGCTACTTTGGAAGCATCTACGCAGATCAGGAGCTGTCTCACCGAGCAAGGACAGTCTATATGTACCTGAAGGATCGTTCCAACGCCGGTGATACCTGCTGGCCCAGTGTCCGCAGGATCGCGGAGGACTTGAAACTGTCCCGCCGCACCGTGCAGCGAGCCTTGACAGACTTGGAGCGTCATGGCTTTCTGGAACGCACCCATCGACAGCGACCCAATGGCAGCTTGACCAGCAACCTGTACCGCGTCAAGTGAACAGAGAAAGAGCGCACCTCCCGCCAAGGGGGAGGTGCGCTCTTAAGCTGTCATAAGGGTAGCGTCACCATGGCGTACCCGGAAGGACTCACTCTATCGGAGGCACTAAGCCAGAGAAAAGAATTTGCTATATATCTCCACTTCAAGTTAGTATAGTCCAATACTGACTTTGCCTTTTGGCAATTCGGAGGTGAATGGAGATTAAAACAAAGGCTTACGGCTACATCCGTGTTTCTACCAAGGAGCAGAATGAGGTTCGTCAGGTGATTGCCCTGCGGGAAGTTGGGGTTAGTGAAAAAAATATTTACATGGACAAGCAGTCCGGCAAGGATTTTAACCGCCCGCAATATAAGAAGCTGCTGCGGAAAATGAAAAAAGACGATCTGCTCTATATCAAGAGCATCGACCGTCTGGGACGCAACTATGCGGAAATTTTGGAGCAATGGAGGATGCTCACAAAGGATAAAGGCATCGACATTGTGGTGTTGGATATGCCACTGCTGGACACCCGGCGCGGCAAAGATTTAATGGGAACCTTCCTCAGCGACATTGTGCTGCAGGTGCTTTCATTTGTTTCAGAGAACGAACGCACCAATATCCGCCAGCGGCAGGCTGAGGGTATTGCAGCGGCAAAAGCAAAGGGAATTCGCTTTGGCCGAGTCCCCAAACCTCTGCCGGATGGGTTTCATGATGCATATCAGCGCTGGAAAAGAGGCGAGATCACAGGGACAGCAGCCGCGAGGGATTGTGGAATGCCCCTGTCAACTTTCCGCTATCGGGCGGAGATCTACGGGAAAGCCACATTATCGTAAGGAGCGTGTTTTTACAGGAATGTGTACCTTTTTGCAA